>Ga0214178_1000011_pt1 | contig 76086 bp, 152 predicted proteins | sample TroBogEpilimnion_28_FD_153016 | JGI IMG/M metagenome (GOLD analysis project Ga0214178, IMG submission 153016) | Freshwater microbial communities from Trout Bog Lake, WI - 17SEP2007 epilimnion | ecosystem: Environmental > Aquatic > Freshwater > Lake > Epilimnion/Euphotic zone | place: Trout Bog... | reverse complement strand
GAGTACGAGGCGAGAGTACGAGGCGAGAGTACGAGGCGAGAGTACGAGGCGAGAGTACGAGGCGAGAGTACGAGGCGGGCGAGAATCGTTTAGATAGGGGTTTGTTAGTTGGTAGCATTAAAGAAATCCTCTAATTATTTGGTTAAAATACTTTCAATTTAAGCGACCCATAGATTATTCCTTAATGAAGATATTAAAAAGAAATTTGGTCGCTTTAAATCATGCTTAAAATCGACCAAATTAATGACCAAGTGAATAATATTTATGCCCCCAAATTGGGTGATAATAGTTATAAAAAATTAATAGAGAGGAGAGTTTGTTGGGGCGCATTCGATTGGAAATGAAATGGGGGAATGGATTTGGATTCCGTAAAAAAGGCCCGCACGTTGCGGGCCTTGAAGGGTTCATAGTTTATCCTATGCCAAGATAAAGAGGTGTTTATTCCTACTCAGGCCATTTGGTAAATATATTAGAGGGTCTTAATTTTTTCTTTTTGGCTGGGGTTGGTTTTGTTTGATTGTTTCGTTTTTTATCTTTTGTAGTTCTCATATACTATTTTCTTTTCTTTTCTTTACTTTAGATTTATTGGGCTTACCTCATCGAGGAAGACCATTACTTTTGGACCTTGACCTTTTGTGGGAAGGAACCAGCAGTAGGGTCGATTTTCTTTTGGGTGGTCGTTAGGTAGTATTTCTATAAGAGTACCTTCTGACTCGATGCCATCTGTGGTAATGTATAATAGCTGGTGTTGGTAATTTTAGTGAGAGGATGGGATTAGGTATGTCGATGGCATTGAACTCCTTTTTGTATAGGTCGTATAGGTCTGAGGGTACTTTAACCTCGCTATTGGCGAACTTCTTGAGGAAGTCTATGGCTATCTCCGAGACAAGTGGATTGTCCCTGAGTAGTTTAGCTTTACGACCTATATGGTCTTGTAATTGTTTCGGAGTTTTAGTTTTTGCCATTGGTAGTTAGTTTATGGTCGCACATCTTTTCGGCTGTGTGTATTGCCAGGTACTGGTCCTTTTGGTCTTCTGTGAGGTCTGTTCTCTTGAGTATGTTCTCGGAGAGCATTAGTGCATAGTGGACTGCGTTGGATAGTTCCAGATGGTCTTGTGCTATTGTGGTTGATTGTGCCATTGGTTATCGTTTAGATGATATTTGAATATATTTATATGGTTTGAGTAGCTTCTTGTATTTGTTCGTCGGTGAGTGGGTGAGATTTCTTTCTCCACTCTTTGGGTATGCCTTCGAACCTGACCCGGAGCATGATGTACATGGCTTCGAGTGCTTCGTCGGTAAGTCCTATTTCACAGATAGTAGTGGCTTTGCCGTTGAGTACGCGGAGTTTCTTTCTTAGGCAATACGCTTCTATGTCCGTTTCTTGTGCACGGACGAATTGGAAGATGTTACCATGTTCCTTATGCCCTTCGGGGCCAAATTCCTTGTCCTCGAGTAGGGTAATCCTGGTGTTTTTAAATTTGGTGGACAACGCATTGGGGCATGCGGATGTGTTTATCTTGGGTCCACCAGGGATGAATATTCGTTTCTTTGGTTTACGCATTTAGGATGATTTTTTGGTGTGGAACGGACATTTTTCCTGGTTGTCAATTTGCCGTTGGCATTCGTCGCGGAGTGCCGTTATGGCTTGTAGTACTTCCTGGAATTCCACATTTTAGGTGTGGCACCGGAAGTCCAGTTTACCGTTTCGAATGAGAACTCTCCTTTGAGAATGCGTTCTTTGGTCGTGGGCTTTTCTATTTGAGCCGAGTGTTTTTGGTTTGTGTCTTGGTCTGGCATAGTATTATATTATAAAGCTGTTAGTTCACTTATTTGGTTTTTGATTTCGGGTACTAGCGGGGTGAAGTATGTTCTCATGCCGCGATAGACCGTGTATATTGGTATTTCGTTCTTAAAGAAGGGGGTGAGGTAGAATACGTCTCCTGGTAATAGGTCTACTGGTGTTGATTTTGCAGAGTTACCGCAATCATGTTCCCAATAGAGTCTGACTTGTCCAGGGAGTATTGGTTTTCTCCGAGAAGTGAAGTCTGGTTCTCCTGGGTTGGGTAGACGTTCTTCGAGGATGATTAGTTTGTTGTCAAAGGAGTATTTGTTTTCTAATACTCCCCCGAAAAAATCCCAGCCAGTGTCCATGAATTCTGCAACGAACCAGGTTTCGTTTATTCCCGTGCCGGGTTTTCCTTTTAACCAATAGAAGCCATTTTCTCTCATATCCTTTAATTTTATAAGACAAAAGTAATGAATAGTTTGATAAGTTGTATCAAACATATTGTTAAAGGGTTGTTAAGGATTTATTAGGTGGTTAGTTTAAAGAAAGTCTTCTATTCCCACTACATGATGTGTATAGTAGACTCTTTTACCTCTCCACGTGAGGTAAACTGCTCCACCCGCCGAATTTTCGGTACCTTCTATTAGATTAAATTTTGTTCACCTTTTTTTACCCCTAGTCCCTCATTAAGTGCTTCCACTTTTAGTATCCAATACATACCAACCCCGGGATCTTCATATGATAAAACCTTAACTGTAAGTCCTGGTACCCTGCTTACGTATTCCTGGCCTTTGGATGGTTTAGTCATGACGCAGATATTTTAAGTTTCTTAAATACATCACCAATCTCTTCTATTGGGCATACAATAAACTCATCTTCCTTATCTCTCCAACGGATCTCAACTTCGAATTTCTCATTATACTTAATGTGGACAATGAGAAACTCGTCTTCGCCATCACGATCATTAGTCAGGTTAATAAAGGAATACTTCAACCTCAATGGAGACCGTGTTTCCACTAATAGGTTTTTGATCCAAAAATCCCGAGTAGGGTCCAGCATGGTTTTAATCTGTTCAAACACACTAGTAGTAATTGGTTTTAATTCCCTCGGATCACTTCGTTTTACCTCTGTCATGGTGCAGTTATTTGTGGGAGTCCACCCGGGTTAACTTTTGGAACGTATGGGGGTTTACCGGCAGGATGAGCACTCATACGATGGAAGGAGCCTGAGCCTCTTTCACCCGAGTCGTATCCGTAGAATATCCAGGTTCCATCTAATGGTACATCGTATATAGTTTCGAAGTCGCTGTGTCTCCAGAGTTTACCGAAGAGGGATACCGACATATCGTTATTACCCTCCCCTTGATAGTTCCAGATATATGAATTGTATTCCGTATGCTTTTTATTTTCCATTACATAGGTCATGGCTTTAATAATTTCTGGGTGCATATTATCCGCTTCCCCATGATGGTAATAAAATGTACCACTTTTAACCATATATCCCAGTATGGCAAGTTCCCGCTCATTGAGTACCTGTTGGGCTTTGACCCGAGCCTTTTCTTCCTTCACTCTTTGTCGTTCTTCCCGTGCCCATTTCTGGTTAGACTTATACTCGGCGAGTGCTTCGGGTGATAATGACTTGAGGTAATCCCTGTGGGATTGGGACATTCGGTTAGTCATTGCCCGTTTGTGTGCGTCTATCTCCTCTGGTGGCACGTCTTTCATACGTCTTCCACTTCCATCATTGAAGATGCGTTCCTCTTTCGGAAACCTCATTGGTCTGTCCTCTTTGGGTATCTTGACCCTTACTGGTGGTGCTTTGCGTTCTCCTGTGTGTACCATATCGAGTTATTTTCGTATGAGAATAATGATGAGAATAATAACGAGTATTGTAGTGATACTCATACCCTTTACGGTGTTGAGTATGGCGTGTACGCCTTCACCAATCATTCCACCATAACCGAGGAGGATGAGAACGAGGATAATAATTAGGATAGTCTTGAGCATAGAATATTTATTTTTATTAAGACAAAAGTAATAAATTGTTTCTGAATAAAAAAATTCTAATTGTTAAAGAAATTATAAATGATTTTCTTACTCAGGAGACCTTGAGTTCTGCGGGCGCCCCGGGGGAAATTTTCAGAGGAACCATTTTGGGTAGGCATAAAAAAGGTCTGCACTTGCAGACCTACTTTCAAATTCCAAATCCCGTAAAGTGTAGTTATACACTCACTGCTTTACGGGCTTCGTGTACCTCTTCTGGTATCGAATGGTCATCATCGGCGTGAGGGTTACCGGATGTCAGGTGATACTCTTCGCGTTTCTTCTCGTCTGGTGTAGCAATTTTGTAGTCTTGTGGATTTTTACCTAGCTCTACTAATTTATGGCGAGCTGATTCCTCGTTAGAGGCGGGAATTACTACTGATCCCTCTTTTGGATTTGTTTTGTGGATGAATGTAAACATAAATTTGAAATTTGAAATTTGAATAACAAATGTAATTAAAAGTATTTGATTAAAAAAATTTAGTTTGTTAAAGAAAAGTTAAAGAATTTTAACTCATTGTTTTCCAATAGTTTAGTACGTGCTCTGGAACTTCAGTACCATATTTTTCTTTCCACCTGGCCACATTATATTCCAAGTTAGTAAAAGGCCCTGGTTTTCTATCTGAACTATCGAAGTTGTGAGCGCAACCTCCACGCATGTTGTCAAGTGCTTGTTGTAGTGTTGTGTTTTCCATATTTTTTTATTTTAGTATGCTCGAAACTCTTCTATTGCATTTTCTGGTGCCGTATAAAAATAAGTACTCGTTACTTCCTGTCCACTATGGGTGGAAAAGAAGTGAATATAATAATGAGTATCATCAGGTGCAATCCTTTTCCTATTTTTAACTAGTATCTTCATATTAGTAGTCGTAGACGATAGGGTGATTGAAGTGACCTCTCGTTTATCTCGTGACTTATTTACCTTTACCCTGAACCTTTCATAATTTTTTACACCAACGTTAGTTACATATACTTCACTCCCTTCAGGTAAGTTAAAAAATTCGAGGAGAGTCATTATTTTTGGGGTTCTACTCTCAATCTCTTGCCGTTCACTCTCTTGTATTTCCCATTCGGCTCGTGATTCCTCACCAGGTGCAAATGTGGTAGCGTTACATTGTACCATGATGTTATCGTGTGCGAATGACTCTTTGACGGTTTTGTCTGACTTATTATATTTATCACCCTCGGAGAGTACGAGCTTGTTACATCCTGCCACTTTTAATACACCACCTTCTGGGAGGTTATCCAATATCTCTTGAAGGTTCTCTCTGGTAAAGATGATACCAGTATTTGTATTGATTGCTCCACCACAACTACTGAACCCAGTTATATCGGACTTCATTTGTATGTCCGCTCCTTCCAACCAGGCAATGGTGGCGTCGGCAAAACAACTCCCTGCTTTTAGGAGAGTCTTCTTATAGGAGTAGGGAGCTAACCCTCTTTTTCCGTCTTTAGTAATATAGATACTCATAATTTATATTCGATTTGTCTCTATTTTCCATGTTCTACGCAACCATCCAAAAATATCCTGGGCGTAGTTTTTTGTGAATATGGTACTTCTTTACGGGCAATCTCAATTAGATTGCGTCCTTCGGGTTTTAACCAGGGTTTAGTTTTAGAGTCCTGGCTAAAAACATAATTGGCCAAGACAATACTCTCCCGTATAACTTTAAACCTTTTATCGTCCCGTTCGGGTGATCGTTTAGTAAATGCCATAACTAATTTTCTTTTACTATTTTACCAATTACTATTATTTGTAGTTCACCCTCTTCTCCATCGAACTCCTGCCAAAAAATTTCGGTTGCTTCGTCTTCATCATTAGCAAGTATGAGCTGACTACCACCAATATCCTCCATCGGATCCATATAGGATATTGAGTATAGGGTATCTCCTGTACCCTTGATGTTTTCTGCTTTTGTTACTCTGATTAGTATGTCCATATTATTTATTTCGGTTTAGTAAATTATGTCCCTTTGTCAATTTTCTTGCTCGTTCTTCCTGTTCGGGTGTTAGGGTAACGTCGGTACGATTCTCTAACATCTTATTGTAATCCACCAATGTACCTTTCTTAATGTTTTCTATTACTTGTAAGGGTCGCCAAACTTTAGTAACCCCTGCACAATGTGGGCCTAATCCAAGAGCAATACTATCGGGGTCTGTTAATCTCAAGCCACAACGACAACATCTTCCAGCATGCCACACTTCCAATAATCTGCTAGTTTGGCGTTGGGCGAACATCTTGAAGACGAATGACCATATAATGTTACTGGGTGCATCTTCACCAATTGAACTCTTTTTATTATCTCGTCTATATTCTATAGTACCATTTATGTGTTTTATAAATCCCATATACTTATAATGAGAATTATTATTGGGTCCAGTAAGAACGTTTATAAACCAAATGTCTGCGTCTTCCGGTTTAACCCCACGCTTACAGGCTATTTTGTAGGTAACCCTCTCAGGCATATTTGGTTTTCGAGGTCCAAGACTCTTAACGGTAATTATACATTTTCCAGCAAGTACGAAATCTAGGCATCGTTCTTGTGGTATCAATCTACCTAATCCTTCTATTGGTTTAATTTCATCACTTGTATTATCCTGTGGCATAAGAATAAATTTATAAGACAAATGTAATGAATAGTATTCAAATAAAAAAATAACCATCGTTAAAGAAAATATAAATGTTTTCGATGCCGTATAATCTATGAGAGGGCGCCTTACTAACTCAGGTCCTTTGTGGTATCCCCATTAAAAAAGGTCATAAGTTTTCACTTACAACCTTATCGTTTAGGTAAGATTTTAGTAATCTACAGGACTTTGTTAATCCCTACCAGGAACGTTCTTTAGTCCTCTTCTTCACTCGCATCGCAAACGTGTGCTATTGCGTCGAGGAATGCGTCTTCGTTTAATAATGCACCAGTACCAATGTCGGTGAAGTCATCGTTCTTTCCACCAAGTTTATAACCATCGTCTTGGCCTTCGTTAAACTCTGACCATTTCTCAGCCATCTCGATGTCACACCAAAGGGCATCGTTAACAAGAATTAGTTCGGGATGACTACATACACTTTTTAATACGGTAAGTAGTTTTTCGTCATCCTCTTTGGTTTGCTCAAATGGATTTTCCATCCATTCGTAATATGCTTCGGCTACATGACGTGGTACTCTCCGGAGTTTCATAATGGCATCAATATCAAGACCTTCGAGGTCTTCGTTAATGTGTTCGGTTTCTCCGTCACCAGTCAATAGGTTTCGTACATCATAGTTTACCAAGTATTTGTTTGAATCAAATGACCTCTTATAGGTCACGAACTCTTCCTTAGAGAGTTTTTTAGTTGTGTCCGGCATGTTTGACTAATTTAGGCGGTAAGTAATTGTTTTAGTTGGACCTTCTTTTGATAGGTATTATAGTAGACCCTATTCTTTTTAGGGTACTCTTCGAAACACGTAAAGCAGTACCTATATCATTACGTAAAAACTCCGCAATCATTTTTTTGAGTGCACCCTGCGGAGTATTGGCTATGCACGGTCGGAAGCGGTCGTCACTCTTTTTGGAATAGTGAGTGTAATAGGTACACGACCAACCCTTTGGTGCTGTAGTCATGAGCATCAATCCAAAGGGTTCGCAGTTATGCGTTTTGGCGGGAAGTATTTTAATTAGTTGTTCCACCGTAGCGTTTGGTGGTATGATGTCTTTAAGTCTCGGTTTGAGTTTCTTTTTCTGTGGCATAGTTAGAATTTTTAAAATTAAATGATGTATGTGCTGTTACGACTAAGGGTCATACTTACTCTTTCTCGTCCGATTAAACGGAGTTGCAAGTTCGAGCTTTTACCTCGTTAACCCACTCTTGAGAGGATGGCTGCTTCTAAGCCTACCTTTACATCATTTAAAGAACTTATGAAACATAATATGGAACATAACCTTTCCCTTCCCAATGACGGGTCAAGTCAAGTAATGGTTTGTTGTGTGTAGTATCCTCTTCCACCATTTTGGTGGCTTCCTCTTCCGTCTTGTTGTGTTTCATGAAAGCCGCTACGTAATAACGGATCATTTGCTTACGGACTGCATCCCATGTGAGCTGAACCTCAGGTTGTGCAGGTTCTGTAGTGCTACCAACAAAATGTATTGAACCACCGATACGTTCGAACCAGTTAAGTCCCATTTGGCGTTGGAGCATATCCAGATATTTTGGGTCATCCTCATCAGGAAGTATGACATGACTTGCGTAACTTGTTGGATCTACCGGAACCTTGTAGAAGTCCGCTGCCTCCTGGTCGAGGGCTTTGATGTTAAGAGGTTCACCATTCTTTCTTATCTGAAACGACATAGGAAAAGTTATCTATTTGTTAAAAATTTTAATTTACATGTAAATGTAATCAATCGATTTCAAATAAAAAAATTATTATTGTTAATATTATGTTAAGATATTTTACAACCACTTTTATATTTTTAAAATTTTCATGTAATAAAAATTCGAGAGTGCGCCCCGCAATTATTCATATTTTTTCAACCACTCGCATAAGACATTATTCATAATGAAAAAGGCCACCTGATGAGGGTGACCTTCTTCTATCAAACGTAACCATTAAAACCTATTTTGTTTGGTGCTCTTCTCTTCCTTGCACCACTTCCTCTATACCCATGTGCCTCGCTATACTCTCATCATCACTTGCCTTTTGTAGTGTGAGCCTCTTCTTATATTCAAACCTGACTTCTTTAATACGGAGTATTTCAGAATAATGTAACTCTCTTACTAAATCCCTGATACCTGCATATCTCATCTGGGTACATAATACATCAACCCATTGGATATTGAGTGCCTTAAGTAACTCTCGTACTGTTGTTGCGTCCTTCTCCTCTACCTTGGGTAACTTAGCCTGTAACTCATCAAGTGTTATCTTCATCTTACCTGCACACACTGCGGCTTCTTCCCGTTCACTCATTAGGTTGTAGAATTTACCGTTGTGTCGGAGTAGTTCGTTTATGTCCTCCATGATAAGTTGTACTATTTGAGGTAACTCCAACTTATCAACGGGAAACTGATACCAGAATTTCGTTTTCTTTATTTGTTCGTCGGTAATTAAATTCACATACTCCTCGATGTCTTGCTTGTCCCAATGTGATTCAACCTGCTCCCATTTTGGTCTTACTCTTTGACCAATGGTTTCCGTTACCATATTCTCCTCACCCTTCTTAGGTTTCTTTCTGCGTTCTCCTTTAGGCCAAACCTCTTTGACCTCTCGGCCACGGTAGTTGTAATACTTATACTCCTTCCAGTTAAGTCCCCTATCTATTTCTTTGCGGTATATCTCATAGTTGTTCCCATCGGAGTCATATGTATAATACTCCATTTGCTCCAAATCACTTTTGGGTAATCTCCTACTCTCGTGGATTGGACATTCGGGGTAACCATTCTTCGCACGGTGATTAACTAACCCGAAGAGCGTTTTCGTAAATAGACTTAGTTTCTTTTTCATGCTCTCCGAGTTTTAGCTGCTAAGTATGCGGCTGCACGTTGCTCCGTTATTTCTTTGTCGTTATGTAGTTCCAATGTGTACTCCTTGTCCTTAGATTTCCATACGTATATGGTCTTTGGATCCCACTCACTGCCTGTTGAGTGACTAAACTCAACTTCTATTTTCCCGCCCGTATCGGGGTTGTGTAATTCGTAAGAAGTCCCAAAGGGAATACCTTTCTCACTCATACTAAAGGTCTTGGTTGCTGCCTTGTACGCTCCGGGGTAGTTTTTAAGATTAATACTGAACATGGAATTGATTATTTTATTAAGACAAAAGTAATCAATAGTCGGATAGGTTGTATCAAACCCAGCGTTAAGGATTTGTTATTCCTTTACTGGGACTGGTGTGTAACCTTTAGACCTCCAGTACTCAATAAGGTCGAGCATTGGTTTTACCGGCGGAGTATTCATTAATTCGGTACGTATCGTCTCGAAGTTTGGCTCCTCCTTATATTCGTTTAACAAATCCTCGTATGGCTTGAGGTATTTCTCCTTTACAAAATCCCAGGTGTCCGCACCTTCATGAATGATGAAGCCCAATTGGTCAAACCAATTACAGAGTATCCTCTGTTGCATCTCTTCCATATTCTTTTTACGGAGTTTCCCGTCATCGTCTTCCTTTTTGTACCCTTCAGGTAAAGGAGTTACCGTAATTGGTGAAGCGTAACTCCTTGGGCGTAGTTCAATACCCCAGAAGGCTGCTACCTCTTCATCTATTTTGCCCATACTGATGGTTTCACCCTGAGCGTTTTTTATCTGAAACATATTCCATTATTTTTATAAGACAAAAGTAATCAATAGTTTAATCGGTTCCTGTTAGGGAGTTGTTAATAATCTTTAACAGGATGCGGAGTGTAGCCTTTACTCCTCCACAATTCGATAAGTTCTACAGTAGGTTTAACTGGTGCAGACTCCATTATCATTGGGCGTACTTCATCCTTCTCGTCAGGGCAAGAGATTTCAATATCCGTTACCATTTTCTCGTATGGAGCAAGGTATATTTCGAGTAACTTATCCCAAGAGTCCGCACCTTCGTGAATGAGCCAACCAACCTGGTCAAACCAGTTGTGTGACATCTTCTTACTGGCCTGTTGGTACTGTCCACCATATTGGTCTTTCCATTTTTGTAACGCTTCCGGGCCTTCCTCGTCAGATGGCTTGGGTATGATTTTAATTGGTGACGCCCAATATTTCGGGTCATTCTCTTCACCCCAGAGGGTGCAGGCTTCTTGGTCGAGTACTTTCATTACAACTGGTTCTCCCTTGTCGTTTCGTATTTGAAATCCCATAACATTATTTGTTTTTTATATGACCACAACCTTCAAAGAGGTATGTTTCTAAATCGTTATAACCTAATACTTTATTGTAGAGTTCCATTCCAAGAACCAGCTCTTCTGGCCAACCATCTGAACGAACTTTCGTTTCGGGAAACCAATGTTTGAGTGCGAGTAAGCACGCCAATACCGGAGTATCGTAAGGGAGCCTGATGGTCTTACAACAATTGAAGTATAGTCCTTCTGCGTCTGGTCCTTGATAGTCCTTAGGTACTAATATTCTTGGAATGGTGAATACATCCTGTGCGTCCTTGCCAATGAAACGAAGCATGACCAAGGATGTTATTGGAGTTTTACCGTAGCGAAGTTCGTGGAATTCCTGGTGGAATTTACCATCTATTAGTTCTACTCCGGACGCACTCATTATGCGTTGGCAATCTGCAACGAAACTTTTAAACTTATCCTTATCGAGAGTAAGAGATCTTTTCCAAGAATGTGTATATCCCATGTCCTTTAATTTTATAAGACAAAAGTAAACAATAGTTTAATTGGTCCTTGTTAAGGAAATGTTAATCCTTCAAAAAAGTTTTACGGACATCACGACTTATTTTTCGAAGCTCCTTCCAATGTAAGTATGATCTCAAATTGGTTAACCATTTTTTATTGAGTACCTTTTGTGGTACCTTGTAGAGTGCTTCGTATTCTTTGTCAGCTAGTTGTGGAAATAATTCCCAGCGGGATTGCATATAACGATTATCCCATCTACCTTTCTTTACCCAGAGATCCTTATACCTTTCTACCTCTTGGTAGAAACCTCTTTCACGAATAGCATATGTTCCAGTTCTAACTGCTTGGTCTGGTATGCAATCTGGTTTAGGAATGAATTCGTATTCACTCTTTATTTCTTCGAGGTTACCAGGTAGGTCATCATCATACATAAACTTGATGTGGCTAGCAAAACTCCTATCGGCTGGGTCAAATTTGAATTGGCACATAGTTATTCAGTTTTTGAATTGTTCCACTCTTCGGTACAGAACTTTTTGAGTTCCTCGAAATAGTATCTGGTAAAGCTGGGTACAGTAGTCGATGCTAAATCAACACAATGTTGATAGTACAGATCATACTCCTTAAAGTCAGATGGACTTACCGTTGTAGCGAGCACATCAGTAAATTCCAAATATCGTTTGGATGCCATCTTAATCGTCGATGAAGTTTTCCGTGTCCAAAATACAGTTTACCTGAACCTCTGTCAGTTTCAAAAAACGCTGCGGAGTAACTGGTAGGTCTTCGTCCTGGTTGTGTACTGCCCGATCAAGGTTACCTGCAATATACTGTTTATTCCGTAGCAACATGAAGCCGAAGTTATCCATATGTGGCATGAACATTATCTCAATGCCAGTAAACCCTATCCTCTTAAGGTGAGACTCCACGAGATGGAAGTCATCTAACGTTTGGATTGGTATTTTTATCATTCTCATAATTCCTAATTTTATTAATACAAATGTATGAAATAATTTAATAAGTTTGTCAAATAGATTTGTTAAAGATTTTATAAAGTAGTTTGCTTGTATTTAAAATATAGGTGAGGCACCCCCGCAAAAAATATATCTTCATATTTATAATATAATTGGTCAAAAAAAAGGCACTCTTTACGGAGAATGCCAGGAGGTTTATGGGGGATGAGAAATTAAAAAGCGTGGTAGTAAAGATAATGTTTAAACTCTTTGAATAGTTCCCTAAGTGAACCAAGAAGAATGGAAATAGGTACTAACATTATTAACCAAATAAGGTATTCGTGTTTCCCAAATAAGTAACCTGCGAAACTTATGAGAACTATTTGAGTTAGAATACCCATACCAAAATACCATAATGTTTTAAATAATGGTTTTGTTGGCTTGGGTACATTAGGTTCTCGAAGTACCCAAAGATTATTACCCTTGTGTACATACACACTCGGACCATATAGCCATTTCTTTAGTTTACGTTTCATGCGTAAGCCATTTGTTTTACAACAGGTACAGGAGAATCGTCGATGTTCATCATCTCGCTGGCACGTATTGCACCTTCTACTATCATGTTGAACTGGGCGAGACCACCAATCATCATACCAACGAAGAATAGCTCCTTCTCGTTCAGGTCGAGTTGTTGGGATACGATCTCACCTATTCTGGTGTAACAAATCCTCTCGTTCTTTTGGAGGATGTTTTGAATTACCTCTTCAAATTGTTGGATACGTTCATCGGAGATACCCAGTGCGCGACCTGCATGCTTATCGCAGGTGGATCGAATTCTTACTGACATAGAAATTTAATTTTAGATACAAATATAAAGAATAGTTTTAATAGTCTTTGTTAAGAATTTGTTAAGGATTAAATGCACCATGTTGTTCAGAGCAGTAGAAACCTAATGCTCTTATTTGTTCCAATTGTTTTTCGTTTAGGTTAGCATAGAAAGAGGTTATGTCCTGGACAACACCATCATCCTGTATCTCCTTAACGTCAGTACCCGGTAGTTTTTTTAATCGGGTCATTACGATATTGGTCATTTCTATTTTAATACCCATGACCAGAAACAACCAATCTTCATCGAACTTATCGACTCCACCAAAATTAGGGGAGATTACTTTATATCTCTTCATCCTTTACTTCTTGAAGGTTCAAAATCGTTTTCCTGTATTGCGTGATAGCTTTTTTTGTATACTATTATTGGTAACTCGTCAGGTGCACTAAAAATTCTTAGTATGAAATAATCTGGTCCAACATATTCGATAAATCCAGAATATCCCATTGTGTCCCGATTTCCTGCTCCATGTAAGTAGCTATCCTCACATTGTAAACCTGCTATTGGTGTAAATACAAAGCTCATATTAGTTTAAATTAGTTGTCCAATTATTAGCATGACCTACACGATACATGGGTTTGTACCATCCTTCGGAGACCATACCATAACACTTTCCGTAGCTCCTACTGTTTAACTTATTGTTTCCATACCACTGACCCCTGAATAAATAGAGTCCACTCTTTTCACCACCCATAAATCCTGGGTTCTTTTGTATGTCCACATAGAGTGCTACACAGAACACTCTTCTCTTAACGCCATTGGCAAGACTACCAGGGTCAGAGGTTGACATACAGGATACTATATCACCATGTTTAATTTTACTCTTCTTTGTCGACTTCATTTTGGTATCTTTTTAAGAATACTAAATACTTTTCTCGGAGTGGACCTTCCATAGGAATTAAGTCCACATTGAAGTTGTGTTCCCAACATGGGTTACACATTATAAATGCTCCAACCCGCACCATTGTTTTATGAATGACCCCACAATTAACGCAACTTGCATTAGTATGAACCCTGCATTCCACACCATCCTTTGATGTTCTGGCAAGTATGTCTGCGAGGTCTGCGAAGTTACTTGTACCGCCAGTTGTTCCACCCTTATTACTGCTCATATATTTTTTTATCTAAACCGTCTATAATGGTTACTGCGAGTTGCTTCTTCTCACGAATAACTTTTCGTAGGTCTTTTATTTTGGTATCGGCTGACTCTTTGGATTTCCAGGTATCTCTCCACTCAACGTCTACTCTGGTATCAAATAGTTCCCTTAACCTCCCATTGAGCCTATTATACTCTGTCCACGTATCCTTAAGCTCAGTACTTAAATTGTCAATCTGAACCATTAGTTCATTGACGTCCAGCATGTTCTGGCTTAGTGGCTTAACGGGCATCCCAGTCGGTATAATTGATGTCCATCATAATGAGGTTAGTTATCAACGCACTCCTTTTGGTGGCAGGGAACATATACCCTTTCAGGTTTTCACCTTTGTTCTCCTTGCGGTCATCAGGTATCTCGTGTGTAAGTCCTCTGTCCTGGAGTTTCTGTTGTTTCCAGAACTTACCATATTGTCCACCATGATCCATTAACATGGTCTTGTGTAACATGGTTGCTTCCTTACCCCAAACAAGAAAACTCCTTTCGGTATAGCTCTTGATGTTGAGGATTTTGTCGTCCGTTAATTTTTGTTCCTGGTCTGGCATAACTTAACTTGTTTGCTGGTTTGGAATATCACCTATAAACGCTGTCCCCTTGTCTCCCCGTGGTGAAGTTACGGGTTGAACCACAATGATGGTAGCTTTGCGAGGTACCATTGATTTTGGTTGTGGTGGATAAATTGGTTTCAGTTCTATTGTCATTACGAAATTTTTTCAAAGTTGAGAACATATTTAATATTAGTCCATCTGCGAATTACCTTACCATCCTTGTCCGTTCTGATTAGTGGCATTTGGGGAAAGTAGTTACCGCAAATTGCGGTTTCCCATATCTGTCCATTATTAAAAGCGAGTGAAGGATAACCTCCTCCATTTTGCCAATTAGGATTAGGTTGGAGTTGTTCCTTTTCGAATGGTATATCAGATATACGATACCTTTCACCATTATATTCCCATTCCCATTTTTGAGATATGTAGAACGTATTTTCTACCATACGCCATTTCTGTTTGGACAACTTGGTAGTATTATTCATTATCTCATCCAACTCTGTCCACTCGGGAAAGGTACGCTTATTATTACTGATACGCGTAATCCTTTGTAACTCATGATTGACCTTGTACTTATAAAAGCCATCAACGGATTGTAGATATTGCAATTGGTTGGTCATTTCGTTATCGATTTAATAGATGTGTGACGTATAAGGGTCATCAACATCAATCCAGTTAAGCATATGTTTACTTATTATGTTTCTTATAAGTTCTCCTTATGGAGAGTTGTTTTTTCTCTTCGAGGTTCAATTCACGATACTCGATTTGGTAATCCTGGTTCCCATCAAACCTTCTTGTCAATGTAGAAACCCAACCAATTTGAATACCCTTACATAAAGAATTAATAGCTCTTTGTACCGCACCAGAATTGTCTGCACCTATTAGCTCTTCAGGTATTTGTAGTATCATGGTTTTGAATACAGGAGTACCATCAGGAAATGTTTTTGTAGCTTCCAGTCCAAGCATACGAGCTTCGTGTACCAATTTCTGGAATATCAACTTTGCGTTCTTCTCACCCTCCTCTGCCACTGCTACACCCCAACTATTTGCATAGTATTTGAGTTCTTCTGATACGCGTTCTATTTCCTTGTTCCTGTCGTACATAGTTAACTATTTTAAGTTGTCTGCCTTTTTGAGGTTATTTAAAAGAGCTATCCGAGAGTTGAGCATAACTACCATTCCACCTTCCATATGTAGGGGTTTTAGTTTTCTCACATCCTCTTTAATCCCTTCGATGGTAGTATGAGAACCATCTGTAATTTCTGGGATGTATTGTACCATCCAATCCGGTATTTCGTCTAATTCAAACATCTTTATATTTTTTTCTTAATACAAATGTAATAAATAGTATTCAAATTAAAAAATTACCAGCGTTAAAGATTATATAAAGTAGTTAATTGTAAATATTCTTACGGTTTGGTATTTCCACCTTTTGTGGTAAACTTAAAGAAGCACCACCTCTTTTTTTCTGGTCTCTCTTATGGTCAAGAGCTTCCTTTTTAGTACGGAACACCCACATATAACCTTTACCTCCCTTGTGACCGTTAGACATATCCCACATTAACCAAAACCTTCCCCAATCTGGTAAGCTAACATAGCATTCTACATTATAGTAACGCTCTGCTAATAGCATCTCGTTTTCGGTTAATTTTAGCTTGGACCAATGTTTATCACGTGCCTCGGCATTAAGTCCCTGTGGCATCGTTTGTATGTGGTCTACTATCTTTGAAAGTTTCATATAAAAAATTATAAGACAAATGTAATAAATAGTTATCAAATAAAAAAATTACCATCGTTAAAGAAATTATAAAGTATTTTTACCTGACCACAGAAGGTCTTTATTTTGGTGTCAAAATTTCAGCACCACCCCGGGGGCATTATTGATGATATTATAATTACTTCTGGTCGCTTTAAATATGCCTTAAAATCGACCAAAGTGATATACCAAAGTGATTATTATAGGGCATTTTGTTGAGTAATATAAGAAAAACAAATATGTATTAATAGCTGGAACTAAAATGAAAAACTCTGCTAAAATTGTTATCTACTTAACACCCAGGCAATGATGTATAAGTAAGAGCAATATATAGTAACATGAAAGGACTTATCTATAAAATTACTAGCCCAACCGGACGTATTTATATAGGGTGTACAACTAAAAATAGTATAAACGAAAGATATAAATATGGAGTTGATAGGAAACAACATAAATTATATTGGTCCGTAAATAAATATGGATGGGAGAATCATACTAAAGAAGTAATAGAAGAACTCACATTGGATAATAATAAGGACCCTATACTTTTTGAAAGAGAGATATACTGGATTTCTAAATTTAACTCATTTAAGGATGGATTAAATTGTACGGAAGGAGGTGGTGGAACTACTAGTATATCCGAAGAGATGAAAATAAAAATATCCAATTCATTAAAAGGAAATAAAAATAGAAATTTATTGGGATTAATAAAAGATAGAGATAGTAAACCAAAAATAGCTAAGGCTAAAATAGATCAACCAAAAATAGATAAACGTAAATTTGTTACGGATGAAACTAAGAAGAAAATATCCATCTCATTAAAGGGTAAAACTAGAAATCCTATATCTGAAGAGACTAAACAAAAAATTAGGGAAGGTAATAATAGGGCTAAAAGAAAACCATTATCTGATGAGCATAAGTTAAAATTAAAACTTATGATGAAGGAAAAATTTAATACTCCTGAAGCCAAACAAAAGATGAGTAATTCATTAAAGATAGCTCACTCTAAAAAACAAAAATGGCAGAATAGTAACTAATTCTATCCTGCCATTCTCAAACTAAATTAATCTTTTCCTACTCTGGACTTATTCGGTCTTCGGACATAATCTAAATATAATATAATAAATAAGTTACTACTTATGGAGAACCTTTATTCCTTATCATAGTCAAACAATTTAGGTACGCTTAAATAATTATTATTAAAAAGCAAATATAACAAATCGTTTCTGTATTGTGAAATACTATTTGTTAAGATAACGTTAAAGAATGTGTATAAACACAGAATTCCTGGTTTTCGAGACGTAAACATTAGATATATAAAAATAAAAATTATGCACAAAAGGACTGGAATGGCAGAATGGTATGAAAGAAATAAGGAAAGTAAGAAGGAATACCAAAAAGAGTATTATAAAAACAATAAAGAGAAATGCGTAGCTGCCAAAAAGAGATGCTACGAAAAACTTCCAAAAAAGGAACCTAAAATACCACTAACAAAAGAAGAGAGAAGTAGTAGAAGGAAATTACGTCTTAGAGAAAGAATGAAGGTAGATCCACTTTATAAATTACACCAAAAGATTAAAAGAACCATAGCACAAAGTATTCGTAGAAATGGTTATACGAAAAAATCCTCTACTTACCAAATACTTGGCTGCTCTTATGAGGAATTTAAAATATGGATTGAGAATAAATTTACGGAAGGAATGGATTGGTCTAATTATGGTAAATGGCATTTTGACCATATCATACCAATAGATAGTGCAACCAACGAGGATGAGATAATTAAATTAAACCATTACAGTAATTTTCAACCATTATGGGCTTCTGATAACATATGGAAAAGTAATAAAATTTTGTAGGCGCCCTCTACAACCCATCGGTCCAGTGTTTAATAATATATGATTTTTTAAGATGTGTAGCTACACAGAAAACCCCAGCGAGCTTACGCCGCCGGGGTTTTGTTCTCTAACCTAATCCGCCACGGACATCTTTAATATGATACCCGAAATGGGATATTCTTATTTTACTTCTTCGGTAGCGGTTTCTGTGGCTGCTGCTGGTGCGGCAACTATTGTTGCTCCCGCTACTACCTTAGGACCGGCTGCGGCTGCGTCCTTTTTCGCCTGCTCTTTTTTCAGTTTTTCATCAGCCTTTACTTTGGCTGCGGTTTCCTTTTCTGCGTTCTTCGTATTAGTGGCCAGGTCGGCTGCAACGCGCTGTGCATCGGTAATGAAAGAAGAAGGTGTGTAGTAGATCCTTTTACCGCGCTTCATGCTGTAAACGATTTCGATAACAGGTGCAGTACCTTCTGCTGCACCTGCAGGGATGACACCTACGGTGTGGGCAGTGCGAACGAATACTTCATCATCCTTGATAGGGGTGAGAGTGCTTTCTTTTATTGATCCGCACGCTTTCTGCCAGAAGAGACGAACTTTTGGTACTTCCTTGGCCACTGCGGTTGGCACGATAGACAGGGTAGAAGCAGCAGGTGTTTCAGTAACTTTCACTTCTGGTGCTGGCTCTGTGTGTTCTGCAGTTTCTGTTGCGGGGTCGGTGTGTTCTGCGCTGGCCTCGGTAGTTTCCGTTTTGGTTTCTTCCGTTGCGGTGTCAGTGTGTTCTGCAGTGTCGATTGCAGTGTCGATTGCAGTGTCAGTGTGTTCAGCAGAAGTGTGCTCGCTGCCTGTTGTGTGACCGGCTGCGCCGCGTCCTTTACTGTGTTTGTTGTTGCTCATTTTTTTTTGATTTTTGATTATTAATAATTAAATTGATAAAGCAAATTTAAGAAATCGTTTTAAGATAAAAAAATTTTTAAAGTTAAAGATTTGTTAATGAATTTAATAGAGTTTCGTTTCGTTTTTTTATACTCCATTTTAATTATTTTTTGTATTGTTAATAATTAAATTGTTGAAGCAAATTTAAAGAATCGTTTCAAAATAAAAAAATAAATGTTGTTAAGGTAATGTTAAAGAAAATTAAAAGAGTAGAGACCCAACTCTTTGTGTAAACTCTTTGAATTTTTGATATAAATATAAAAAAGTGCGTGCGCGTACGCTCGTGTGAATAATAAACAATAGTTTTTGAATAAATTGTTAGGGAGTTGTTAAAGCTTTTAAACTCATTGTAATATCATGCGCGGGGGTGCCTCTGCGAAATTCTCCTCGCGCGGGTGGGCGCACGAGCGCGAATAATAAACAATAGTTTTTGAATAAATTGTTAGGGAGTTGTTAATGTGTATAAATAATTTCTTTAACAAAATATTACAGCTATTGATTTTTAACCTTAAAATATTTTATGTATATTTACGTTATATTAAATTCTTTCTTAAAAATGTCACAACAACTTAGTATAGAAAATTACACAGACGCACTAAATGTACTACAGGATATGGTACAGAAGGTGGTTCCCATTAAAAAAACCGCATTTATAGAAGACCATAAATTAGATGCTCGCTTCTTTAAGGTATTAGAAGAGATGGGAGTATTGGAAATATTGGAAAGCTCAAAACTAGGTGGCTTTGTATTTGATTGGAAGTACTCCAAACCTTCTAATACAACTGCAGTTCATTTGGCTACCAGAGTAACTGGAGCGATCTACGAACTTAATCAAAAGGCTTACACATATTATTCGTCTGAGGAATACAAACTCAAGAAGGCCAAAAAGGAACACAAAGAAAAAGAGAAACGTGAAAGACAGGCTATACTCGATGAAAGAGCAAAAGCCAAACAACAAGTACAGGTAAAGACCAAAGACCAAGAAACTATTATCTTGGATGTTAGTCCAATTATACAGCACCAAGGACCAATACAACCTCCGGCACCACCAATTGAAACTGTACCAGTTCACTCCCAGGTAACATTCTCATTAGCAGGTTCACTAAATAGGGCAGAACTTATATCTAAGTTACTCCTTATTATTGAAGACCAACCTATATCAAATTTTAGAATAGAAGTAGATTATTCAAATTAGTTTTCTTTGACTTAAGAGAATTACTTATTTTCTTTTTAGTTTCTTCTGAATGCGGGATTTGTTTCTTTCCTTTGTGTGAACTACTTATTTTTTGTTTAGTTTCTTCTGATGTAACCCTACCCTTTTGAGAATTACTCATCTTTTGTTTAGTTTCTTCTGAACATACCGTTCCTTTTTTAGAATTACTTATTTTCTTTTTAGTTTCTTCTGATGGTACCCTACCCTTTTGAGAATTACTCATCTTTTGTTTAGTTTCCTCTGAATGAGGGGTTCTCTCGTATTTAGCATGAGTTCTTCCTTTATTTGAATTACTTATTCTTTGTTTGGTCTCATCAGAAAGAGGTTTTCTTTTTGTGTGAATAAGTATTCCTTTGTTTGAATTACTTATTTTTTGTTTAGTTTGCTCTGACATAACCCTTCCCTTCATTGAGTTACCCATTTTTAGTTTAGCTTCTATTGAATGTTTATGTCCGCACTGGCCAGATCCACCTTTAGTACAGTTTAATCCATTATTAAAACTATCATATTCATTTATCCAATGAATTTCTAAAGAATCCAATAGCCAATTATTAATACCACAAAATTGACATTCATCTATAACTTCAAATTTATGATTATCCCATCCATATTTACTAAGACTATTATATAATTTAATTTGAGCTTTTATAGAAGTGCTAGGAGTATTAAATCCTTTATAACTATTCTTCCTATTAGAAATATTTTTAGTTTGACCTATATAAACTTTACCAGATGGGCTTGTTATTTTATAAATATAACCTTTCATAAATCTATATATCAGGAAATAAGTATACAGAATTAAGCCGGGAGATGTTAAAATTCTTTAACGCAAATTTAACATTTTGGATTTTTTTATTTGTTAACTTTTCATTAAATTTGCTCTAAGATTTTGTTAATATCATTTTATTGACTTATCCTCAAAAACGATACCAATATGCAAGTTTCCACTCTCCATATCCGAAGTCCATTATTTCTACAGGCAGAAACGGAACCTCAAGCATATATGGTAGTAGCAATTATCATTTGTGCGGTTCTATACTATAAGTACTTCGTAAAGAAGAAATAACCCCATTACAATTATCTAACTAATTAAATCTACCACGAACCATGGCAGTTAAAATCGAGACCTTTCGTGTAACAAGAGTCCAGGGTAAATCAGAGAACTGGGCGCAACTAAGACTAATCAAATCTCATAAAGACGCACTCGATGATATAGGGTTTACTGGTGAACATAAGGGAACTAAAATCTCAGTCGGAGAGTTTCTTAATAAACACGTAGCAAAGCCCAACGAGACCTTCCGCGTCGAAACCTTAGAGCAATCTACGGACAAATATAAAGATAAAATCCTCATCATTAAAGTAACGGTATAATGGAACACAAGGGGCCCATAGGGGGGACTAATGTGTTTATTATTATCCTCATTCTTTTTATGCTATCTCATTATAGGAATGCACAAGCAGCTATGACTAAGTGGGTAATGCCTGCTGTTCATATAACAACTAGGGTTGATTATATTTTACCTAATCCAAATTCTCTTTGGACACAATCCACATATGTATATGGGAACTCCACAGAAGAGGATATCTATAAAGATGTAGGTGTTTTATGTATACTATATTATGATATAGAAAAATCTAATTGGTTTTTTAATGTTTTACAAGGACAGGAATACAACGCAACGGAATTAGATCCTTTGGTACCTTCTACTATAAGAACCTTTGAAATGGGAGAAATCCCATTTATATTTGAACACGTAGTGAAAATTCTAATGGAAGCCTACAATAAAAAAGTCTGGCCAGAACCAGACTTCCAAAGAATACATTAATCTTCTCTTACACAAGGGGCCTCCAGGGGGATCTCTAACCTATATTTCGTACTTAGCCCTTAACTCAGGATCTTTATCTATTTGCTCTGTTAGTTTAGGCATAATAAGAACAAATACCTCTCTCTTTTCTTCTGGGCTCATTCCTTCCTTTGCTATCTCGATACTTTCTGCCAATTGTTTAATTAAATCCGTTCTCTGACGAGCTTCTGGACTATTAATTACACTCTTTATCTGGCTGCTGTAGATACTAACAAATTTACCTATATCATGTTCTTCCAATGCTGCTGCACACCTTTTAACAGCAATACTAAACCTAGCTACGTCAAAAGAGCCACCGGTAGTTTCATCCTCATTAAGAGGAGTATAGTTATCAAATTCTTTTATAGTTTTCATATACCCTATATATCTTTCCACTTTTACTGATTTTATTAAATTTCTTACTGAATTGCGGGGCGCTCCCTCGACCAATGAATCGATCAAAGATGGATTGGATAAACACAAGCATACCCCGGTTGAAACTTAAATATATAGTTAATATAAAATACTATATGACACACGAGGAAAAATTATCTAATAGAAATGAGCTTTATAAATTAAACAAGGGAGAGAAATTAAAAAGAAGGAGAGAAAATAGACAATTAAAAAGGGATGAAATAAATTCCAATAAAAGAGAATATTATAAACTAAATAAGGATAAGGAATTAACTCGTAAAAAAGAACTCTATCAAGCAAATAGGGAAGAAAAATTAGCACGTAGAAGAGAGCTCTATCAATTAAATAAAGAGAAAATATTATCTAATAACAAAAAATCATATCAATTACATAAGGAGAAAAGGATAGAAAAGGATAAAGAGAAATATCTAAAAAACAAGAATAAAGTCTCCATTGATAAAAAACAATATTATATAGAAAATAAAAAAGCCATCGCTAAAAGAAATGGTAATTATATAAAAGAGAGATTAAAAAGAGATCCCTTATTTAAGTTTTCTAAAGAGACAAGTAACCTAATAAGGCAATCCCTAAAAAATAATGGATTTAGTAAAAATTCACGTTCCCAAGAAATATTAGGATGTACCATAGAACAATTTAAAATTCATATAGAATCTCAATTTTGGGAAGGAATGTCGTGGGATAATAGAAATCTATGGCAAATTGATCATATTATACCATCTAGTTCCGCTACTACCCAAAAAGAAATTATAAGATTGAACCATTATACAAATTTCCAGCCATTATGGGCTCCTGATAATCAAAGCAAACGAAATAAATTAAATTGGACAAAAGAAAAACACCAGCACTAAGCTGATGTTTTTCTTTTAATTCCGATGTACCCCTTTAGAGAGATTTTTCGGTAATTGTTGCCGGAGCCGCTACCACTGTTGGGCCAGCTACTACTTTTGGACCGGCTGCTGCCGCATCCTTTTTCGCCTGCTCTTTCTTGGCTTTTTCATCAGCCTTTACCTTGGCTGCTGCCTCTTTCTCTTTTACCTTGAGGTCAGTCGCGGTATCAGCAGCGAGACGCTGTGCATCGGTAATGAAAGAAGAAGGTGTGTAGTAGATCCTTTTACCGCGCTTCATGCTGTAAACGGTCTCTGCAACTGGTGCAGTGCCATCCGGTGCGCCGGCAGGGATAACGCCTACCTGGTGAGAGGTCCTTACAAATACTTCGTCGTCTTTAATTGGCGTAAGGGTAGAATCCTTCATAGATCCGCACGCTTTCTGCCAGAACAGGCGAACTTTTGGTACCTCTACGGCTACCGCTGTTGGAACGATGCTAACGCTGCTTGCAGCAGGCTGCTCTGTTACTACAACCTCTGCACCCTGTGCTCCGGTTGTTTTTGTGTCTGTGGCCGTGTTGGCCGATGCTGTCTTTTCCATTTTTTTTAAACTTGTTTAATTGTTAATAATTAAATTGATAAAGCAAATATAAAGCATGTTTTCAAGATAAAAAAATTTTTTAAGTTAAAGATTTGTTAAGGAATTTAATTGTGTGCGTTTTCGTTATGCGTAATAAGTTTTCTAAAAATTAGGCAATAACTCAGATATATAGATAAAATATAATAGACATGAAAGAACCCAATAAGACTCAAAATATGAGTGAGTACCAGAAAAAATATAGAGAACTTAATAAAGAGAAAATTAGGAAATATAAAAAGGAGTATTACAAAAAGAATGAGGATAAGATAAAGGAAGAGTCTAATAGTTACTATCTAAAAAATAAAGGGAGTATACTAGAAAATAGAAAGGAACCAGAAAAGAGAAAAGAACTTAATAAAAAGCAAAACGAATACTATAAGATTAAACCAAAAAAGAGAAAGCCATATTCTGAAGTAAAGGAAGAAATGAAAGAGTACCGTAAGAACAGAATGAAAATTGACCCATTGTATAAATTTAAAGCCAATACTAGAAACTTAGTATATGGTTCTTTTAAGAGGAAAGGATTAGTTAAAGAAAGTAAGACATTTGATATATTAGGTTGTACACCTGAATTTTTCGTAGAGTATATTAAATCTAAATTTGTAGATGGAATGACTATAGAAAATTATGGAAAATGGCATATAGACCACATAATACCATTAGATAGTGCGACAACATTCGAAGAGGTTATTAAATTAAACCATTATACAAATCTACAACCATTATGGAAATTAGATAATTTAAAAAAGAGTAATAAAATTATATAGTTAAGAAACTCCTTGAATTTTTATAATAATAAGAAGCCCGCACACACGCCCGCGATAATAATAGTTCTTGAATAAAAAAAATTCCATTGTTAAATCTTTGTTAAATATGTTCTCCGAAAATTCCGCGGGGGTGCTTCGGGCGAGTTTGCATTTTTTTTGTAAACCTGAATGCAAATGTCATTAACAAACCTTTAATGTTTTCCCGCAAACTATTGAAGGGGATTCCTTTTTCCGGATCCATAAACCGGAGGTGGGATTATGGGATAATCCTAATTAATTTCTATCTATTATAATGAAGGTAAATCTATAATAGATTACATTTTACTATTAAATAATTCGGATGGATTCATGCCAACTATAGAATCAAAATCCCCATACTCTAAACCTATATTACCATCTTGTAGTAGATAATATTTTTCCATATAATATGCTCCACTAACAAAACTAATTGCTACTGCTAACATAGAAATTCCATTATATGTAATTTTTACCATCCTTGTAGATTGTGATATACTTTTCTTAACTCCGGTCTTTGTAGGTTCTAACACTTTTGGTTATTTTATCCACATATTTATTCCGAACCAAGTAATATTTCTTGGTTCGGAAGTTTTAAGTATTTAGGGGAGAATAATTCGAGGTTTAATTATTTACTATAGATAGACACGCAGGGGGTCTCCCGGGGGGATGGGTGTGTATACTAGGTGGGGGTCATGTGGTTGGGGAATACTGGGCTATTTAAACCGTGTCCATAATTCATCTGCTACTACTCTAGGTATTTTTTTGAGGTCTTTCTCGTCTACTACCTTTCTATTAATCCAACCAATACCAACGAAGCGTTGTACAACATTACCGAGGATAACTTCATTGAGATTTTTGGTTACTGGATCTGCCATTAGGATCCTGTTCTTATAATCGCTAAACTTAACAGTAGGACAAAGAGATGTATCTATTAGTTCTACGTCCTTTTGGAGAACCTTAGAATGAGAATCAAGTCCCCAATTAACAGTATAGTGTTTCTTGTATACCTTTGCTATACATCCTATACCCATTGATAGGGTTTTATGTTTTACTAATTCATTTACCATAGCAATTATTTAAACCTAGTCCAAGATTTAGAATGGTCAATATCTCGAATGATAGCCCAGAAATCTCTATGCTCATTAGTTTCACTAATCTGAAACCAGATAAGGTCAGCATTAAACAATCTAAGTAATGCCATTTTAGCAGCCAGAAAATCCACATCATGAACACGTTGGTATTTTAAACCAATATATTTAAAATGGATCGTTATGTAGTTAGGATCATATGCAGCTCTCTCCGGAGATACTCTAGAATATAAAACAACCTTCCAATCAGATAATTCTGGTTCTGTCCCCAATCTTTGGTCCAAGAAATACCCAATACTCTTTGGTATTTCATTTTCTACTACAATAGCATCCAATTATCTAAAGTTTAATGTTCCCCAATTAAAATTGCCACCCTTTGGAAGTGATGGCTGCGTAAGTGCTTTACCATTACCATCGGTTTCAGATTCGGCCTGCATCCAGATTGATGTCGTATCGGAATGAGAATGTATTTTCCATCCAGTAGTAATTACCATTGTTTCTATTGCATATTTAATGGAATAGTTAACATTTGGTTGTATCTTGACGCTGGTCAATTTAACCTCTGCCAAAGAAAGAGGCCTTTCCTTGGTATCTAATGTGAACTGCGGCTGATTTTTAAAGTGCCTTAATTCCGACAGGTATAAGAAGCTTCCAGAGATTAAAAGAAGCCCAGTAAATGTTAATGGTATGATTATCTTTTTCATATTATCCTACCAGCTTTTCTGTGCTGTTCCAATTTGTTGGGGTGAAGAAATTTTCGTGATATTCAGTAGTACCTTCAGAAAAATGCCCATTTTCCTTAATTACCTTGATATTCAATACCCAGGCAGAAAAGGCAGACGCCAAAAGAATCCAGAACGGGGTTAATATCGGGTTATTCCAAATAGCACCAGGGAATATCAAAGCCATCAATAATGAGAATGTTGGAACCAGGAAAAAGAAGTTTGTAGTTCGGTAAGTATTATGATTTCTCCAGCGATACCCGAGAATTCTTCTCCAGGTAGTGAACTCTTTGCCCCATTGGTGAATCAGGCGATAGTGCGTATCGTCTATTTTATAGAAGAGTACTGGATCAAGTGCTGCTAACCTTCTCCTTTCCTTCCACTCTTCAAAGCGGGTTGCCCGAACAGTAGTCAATGAAAAACTGCTGGGTACAGAAAGGATATAGAAATTATAGCGTAAGGTGGAATCGTCCAATTTTACTCCAGTAGCCTTAGAGAATTCTTTTATCTTGGCGGTTACCTCTCGATCCATATCGCCAACAAAGTGATTGGAATTAAGAAAGCGGAGTCTGTAGTCTACTGCCAATTGTTTAATTTGGTCTATAGTAAAGACTTGGCCATATTCCTTTTCCAGGTTCTCCCATTGAATGTTATCACCCTTGAAGTTTTCCAGCTGCATTACGGTGGAATTGCTACCGAGATTGCGAAGGATCCTTTTATCTTCCTGGTCCTCTCCTGCCAATAGCAGTTTTACCTCCTGGACAGAATCCCTCTCATTAACGGAACGTTCTAATTGCTGCTCCTTACTTTGGTCGAGCTCTTTTTTTAAATTGATACCCATACGATTGTGTTTTTTAATGTGAGAATATACACAAAAGTACATAAAAAGTTCTGACGAAAAAAATATGTATTGTTAATGAAACGTTAAGAAATATTTAAGGTAGATATCGAATATATATAAGTAATGAAATATATCCAGATATTTGAGACTTTCAATCCAGAAGACCCACGAATACAAGAATTTATAAGATATACCAGGATGTTTATAGGTTCTAGCAATGCGAGTAAATACATTAAACAAAATATGGAAATTTTCATAGAAGCTGGAATACCAAAAGAAGATCTATTGGACAGTATTCATGATATAGTTCTAGAGTGGTTCGAAAAATATGTCAAGATGATGATTGGATCGACTGACAATACTAGATTTATAAAAAATAAATTGGATGATTTTATAAATCTTGGATTTAATGGAGATGAATTAATAACCAGAGCAATACCTATTATAGATCAAGGATTTATAGATTACACTAATATGATGTTAAAAGGTTCAAATGGACCTTTTTACGTCAAGTTAAAAATTAATTCTTGGAATAAAGATCTTGGTATAGAAGGATCACATCTAAAGGGATTAATAGAGGATTTGGTCATAGAAGGAATGGATAGGTATATTAAGATGATGATTAATTCAATTTCTCCATTTGTGTATATTAAAAGGAAATTGGGTGAATTATTAGAATTAGTTAATACTCCAAATAGATTAATGGATTCTTTTTATGATATCCTATTTGATGAATACCTAAAACTACCACAATACAGGAAGGATATTATAGATAAGTCAGAGTATATTATTATAGGTGGAATAAGGAAAGGGTTTTTGATGGATTACAAAGAATTGTTAGCTAAATATCCTTCTATTGAAATTACTCCAGAGGAATTGGACAAAGCAAACAAATTAACCAAGGCATACAAATTACTAAAAAGAAAATGAAGTATCTAAAGATATATGAACAATTAAGTGATTGGACTAAAGCACTATTTAGTCTTGGTAATTATATCATGATATCTACCACAAATTCAAGCATTCCGGAGGACTTACTTCCTTATATTATAAAACATTTTGAAGGGAAGGGTTCCTTTATGTTTAATGTTTTGTATCAAAATGATAGATATTTTGTTGCAGAATTTGATGAAGGAATTAAACCATATGATGTGATTAGAATTTTTACAACCGTTAGCAAACAAAAAATTCCGGATATATTGGACGTAAATATGATTTTAATGTGAGCACATTAGATTTATTTAATCCAGAAACAGGAGAGGTTTTAAAGACCAAGAGACGTTCTATTTCCTTTGCTTTTTATTGCTATAAAATTTCGGGAATAGATGGATATTCTATTTTATCGTTTATATAAATTAAAGCTACTTTATAAAATCTTTAACTTTTGGTATTTTTTTATGTCAAAACAATTCATTACATTTGTATATTATTAAATGTTTTCATTGTTAACATCAAAATTTACTGATACCATGTTAAAATTAAGTATCACGAGAAACTTTAATTCCAAAGAAGAGGTAGAAAAATTCCTTGGTACCCTAGTTTCTCAAGTAGAAAAGAATACTTATGGAACCGATTGGAATCTCCAAGAATCTAATCCATTAGATAGCAAAAACCTGGAGGAATTGGGTAGGGATCTCGGAAAAATTTCCAATAAAATTGAGTCTCTATACACCTATGCAAAAAAGGAGTACGAGGATCAACTAGTAATATCCAGAGATATTGTTAACTCATTAATAACTCAAAAGGAATTACTTCTTAAGGCAGGGGTTAACCAGGAAACGCTAGAAAAATATATCAATGCTAAAAATAGTGATCTCATCAAGGTAGAGGATAAAAAAACTCCACGATTGGCCAAATTTATTTGGTTTGCCCTGGGTATGCTTTCTTCTCTTCTTCTATTAGCAATTTTACTACATATATTGCACTAAACATAATGGATAAATAGAGTAATGAAGAATTTGAAGTTCTATAAAGATATAGACTATGTTGATGAGTTGCGTAGCTTCTTTAAGACCACAAATGGCCTTGGTAAGATCGGCCTTCTTCGTGCAAAAATTAATGGTTATATTAAAAATGGGGCTAATAGGGATAAATTACTATCTGGTATCAGGGATTTAGTATTTAATGATTTTGCAAAGGAAGCCAAAAGCGTTATTATCAACGGCGAAAAAATAGATTCCTTAAAAAATAAGGAAAATGAATATATTAGTTTAGGTTTTGCCGAAAGAGAATTGGTAGAAAAAATTAAAGGGCTTGTAACAACAAGTCTTGTACAATATGCCCAGATGGTAATTAATACCCATGCCGGTCTAGTAGCATTGGGAGATCATATCAATGGATTTATTACTCTTGGATTTACAAAAGAGGAATTATTAGAATCATTAAATCCCATTTTCCTTGGATACTTTGAAGGGTATACGAAGATTATTATAGTAAGAGATGGGCCAAGACAGGTTAAAATGAAGTTGGATGACATCGTTGGATTCATTGGAATAGATAAAAAGGTCTTATTAGATAGTATACGACCAATAGTTATATCTAATATGGAAGAATTCGTAAAGAAAAATCATGGAAGTATTACTTATTCTTTAATCCAATTGGGAAAAAGAAAGGAAGAATTAATCCAATTGGTTAATAGGCCTAAAGATATAGTAGAAATATACTATAGTGTTATGCTTAAGATGTTACCGGATCTTGGTAACAATGAACAGGACTTAATTAAAATGGGTATTAATTTACAGGATCTTTTCGATAAAGGTATTAGGAATGGTATCCTTTGTGATTATATAGAGATGTTAAAGGAATATCCAAAGGTTAAGTTCTATGGTGATGATATGATACGGGCAAAAAAATTAACAAAGGCATTCCATCTACTAAGGAGAAAATAAGTTTTTTAATAACCTATAACCATTTTGATAGGTATCTTACTTTATAGAATATAATTAAATGGACTGAAATGTCCTCATATATGAAACATTTAATACCATTAACGGAAAATTGGGATAGTATTCCTACTATCGAACAACTTAATAATCTTCCAGCCATGAAAGATGTATGGAAAGGTTTTGAAATGAGATTTGTCCCTTATAAGGAGACTGGTTCTGGTGCTAGAAAGGTAGAATTTTTTCATAAAGACGAAAATTTGATGGGAAGAACTTATATTTTTTACCCTAAGAAGGGTAGAATAGAGGATAGGTATATTATTCTTAATGGGCTTAAAATGGAAACCTTAGATGATTGGAATACTAGTATTCGTAAATTTGTTTACTACCAGGCGGCAGTTGAATTAAATAAGGTTAAGAATGATAATGATCCTAATGTAGCTTATGGATATGAAAATAAAAGAACCTATAACAGGAATAAGATTACTGCAATGAAAGAAAATGGTATAGGATTTATAGATTTATTATCCCAAAAAATATTTTGGGATAATCCAATTTCGAAAAATATACTTATTTGGTTACTTCCTGACTCCGCTGATATGGCGATAGGTCCAATTAAAAAGATGATAGATTCAGGGGTTCTAATTAATTATGAAGTTATTTTTAAGGAATTAATAGACCAAAATAAAATATTACCATCCGAACTTAATAAATTGAATGTTCAAAGAGCTAAAAAATTATCAGCTGCTGCAAACTTAATGAAAAGGAATAGTCCTGTTGTATTATCTAGAGCAGAAAGAATTGAACTAAAGAATCAGGAGAATCTACGAATTATGAATTTAGACAATAGGCTTCCTGATGATGAAGACCCAGAAGGAATTTTTTAAAATATAATTAGTATATAGAATGGTAAAAATAATAACAAGGCAATATCAGGATAAATAGCCTAATATTATTTTATCCAATGGCAAAAGCAAAGAAGGCACCCAAATCACCAAAACCAAATAGGAGCAATCAAGTAAAGAGATTAAAGACAATAGCCCATACACAGGCAGTAGTTAAAGCTCTAAGGGAATCACTTTAAGTTACTTATCCTTCTCTATCCATTTATTTAAAGTAGGAAGAACTTCATCAATAGGAATTGCAAAGGAATATCCAATGTAGTATCCTGTCATTGATACGAGCATACCATTTATTCCTACTAACTCTCCATCAATATTAACAAGTGCTCCTCCAGAATTACCGGGGTTGAGTACTGCATCTGTTTGGATATAAGTCATATTAACTACAGTAGTATCTGGGTATTTCATTCTTGCACTAACAATTCCGGAAGTAACTGTTTTACCTAAGTAAAGAGGATATCCAATATTTAAAATTGGTTCTCCGACTTCTAAATATTTAGAAGTTCCTATATTAATAGGGATCAAGTTTGAGACTTGATGAACTTTTAGAAGAGCTATATCTAATTTAGGATTATGATTTACTATTTTTGCAGTTAGTGTATCAGATTTAGCTATCACTAATATACTATCTGCACATTCTATAATATGATTACAGGTAACAATATATCCTTCCTTCTTGATTACTATTGCTGATCCTATTTTGTAAACCTGTAATGAATCGTTATTTGGATTTCGAAGATAGACTACTACTCTTACTACCGAATTTGTTGATTTTTGAACTGCTTTCGTAAAGCTTCTTTTGGACGAGCAAGCTATCAGGCTTAGGAATATAAACCCAAATAGTAATAGTAGGTTCTTCATATAAGTATATATGATGAAACCCATATACATTTACACTAAATAATGGAGCCTTTTTAGGGAACTCCATTATTTAGAGGCTCAGTACTAATTAGGCCAGGAGCTTACGGATAAGCGATGCCTTGGCCTTTTGGCTGAGTTTTGGGATTATTAGGGAAAGAGCTACCTCACCGAGGTCAATCTCCTGTTCGGGGTATCCCTTTTTAGCCCTTCGGATAACACGTACCTGGGGTTCGTGTGTAGTTGTTAGGGTGGGAATTGATGTAGCATTTGGTTTGTTCTTCTTACTTTTTACTAACTGTGCATAGTAATGGGCGCTTATCGACGTCCATTTCCGGGCAATTATAGCGGCAGCGGATTTGAATGCTGCCTGTTTGTTACCAGGATTAGCAGCTACGTGCTCCTTGATAATTTTGTCGTCCGCTTTAGAGTAACCAATGCTGGACCTTTTGTTTTTTGGATCGCTCATAGTTTTTTATAAATTTAATGTTCATACAAATATAAACAAAATTATCTGACTAAAAAAATTACAAATGTTAAAAAAATTATAAAATTATAAATCACCATTTTCACGAACCTTAATCTCTTCGTAAGGGGCTACGTCCCTTCTGTAATACTCTAATTGGATAGCAGTCAATACACCAAGAGCCCTATTCATAGAGAAATAGCTTCGTGGATATACTGCTTTTAGTATTCTGGTAATAGAATAGTTTAATTTACCATCTACTTGATCCATTTCAGATGCTTTCAATGCTGCTATCAATGGTTTTAATGCTTCGTCTAATTCTGGACGTTGTTCTTGTTTAATATATGGCATTCTAATATCTTTTGTAATTACGAATTTCTCTTTCTTCCCAACCTATATAGGTAGCTAATTGTTCATGTGCCCATCTCATTGCATTAGGGGAAATATAGAACTTATATTCATTGGCTAGTTTATAAGTATTATTCCAAACTTGGAGCTCCCATTCATATCTAGTTAGTATGTGATTAATACTCCAATCAGAATAAGTATATTTTACATGGGCAAATTCATGTAGGAAAGAAAGGTCTTTTAATTCCTGGTCTTCATAAACACCCAAAATAATTTCTGCTTCCCCACCATATAGATGACCACAGCAACTACTCCTGTTTAGATACTCATTAGCATCATCGTCATATTCTCCAATCTCTGTAAGGCGAATATTATTTTCGTATGCTATTAATTTATAATCCATATTAATTATTTAATCCTTCCCCAAGAGTATAGGATAGATTTGTACTCAATTAAAATGTAAGGGGAGTGCATGCAGTTTTGTTGGGATGTTGCTAATACAGCTAAGAGCAATAAGGAATCCATGGATAATGCCAAAAGATGGGTTAAACACATGTCAACAGATGACGAAATGTTAAGACTACATGAGCTAATTTGTGAAAACAAAAAGAGAAGATTGTTTATAAGGTTGAAAAAATTTTAGTCGAAACATATAAAGAAGATAAGCCATTACCAAAGGGAAATAATGAAATAACGGATGATATGCTTATGCAACTTTTTGGAATACATTAATATAGTTATAGGTATAGGCACTTAGGTCGCAATATCAATCCTTTGATAACAAGCGTATTGGATCATTTTTGACCATTCGTTTTATAAGGGAATCAAAGATTACCCCCATTTTTTGTCTTCTGTTATATCTAAAGTGATATTCATCCAGGTATCCTTGAATACGTTCCTTACTGCAATGGTGGTGAATACCTCTTAACCAGCTTTTTATATTCATTATATGAATGTGTATGTCTTTAAAGTTTTTTCCGTCATCCGATGCCACTTGCTCCAATTTCGTAAATTCTGTTTTTAAGGGAGTATAACCGAGCCATTCATCCGATATAATCTTTGCATCCTTGGATACATATTTCCTCAAAAATGCGCCCAATTCTTTAGCCGATGAATGTTCTATCACTTCAGCATATGCTCTGCCTACACCACCATCAATAATCTCTAATACTAAAACAATGAGTTTTTTATCGCCTTTACTTCTACCTCTTTTTTGCTCTTCGGGGCCCCCAATGTAACACTCATCTACGTGTACCGTTCCTGTTAAAGGGTATTTTAGACTGCTTGCCATGGCCTGCTGTAGTTTCCATTTAAACTCCCAACAAGTCTTTTGGCGCAGGTCAAACTCATTGCTTAACTCTAAACTGGACATCCCTTTCTTCTTTGTACTTATTTTAAAAGCAATGTGAAATGCCTTTAAAATTGAAAATTTAACCTTGTCAAACATAGTACCCGATGTTGGACTTTCCTCATACCGACATTTGGTACATCGTCTGTTGAACGGCTTTTTACCAGCACAATATTTATCATTGTTGCATCTCTTACAGCTAAATCCATTCTCCCATTTAACGCCAGATAAATATTCCAGGCAGTCGTCGTCTGTTTTAAACCGTTGGTGGAACATAATTGAATTCACACCTGCAAAGGTAATTCGCCTCTCCATAAGGCAAAGCTACAGCATTGCGATCTAAACGCCTATACCTATATAGTTATTTATGTTTCCTTTTTAGGAGGGAGTGCGCTTTTGTTAAGTTCTCCATTCTTTTAATATCCTGGATTCCTGAGATAATAGTATCACTAGTACATATTTTTTCTGATTGTTTTATTATATGTTTATAATCCAATATATCTCCTTTTTGTATACAGGAATTCAATGTTGAGATTAATACTCCAACCGGATTATATCCATCTGGTCTAGTGGGATATAATAAACAATGCTCAATCATCCTAACATAAATTAGATTTGGTATACAGGAATAATTTATTATATTACCCTTTTCTATTAGATCATTCATACACATAATGAAATGTATGGAAATAGCCATTTCCAATTCTTCTATAGAAGCAGGGCCAACAGTAATACTTTGAGTTGCCTTATTTATAATATGGCGTCGCTTCTCTTTTCCATAAACTATAATAGAAGCAAATTGTAAAGTTTCTGCTTCTTTAATTGGAAATAGTAAAGGATAAAATAATCCCCAAAGGGCTGGATTTTCCAGAATTCCATTATCTAATTCATAACAATAATACCACCCAATTTTTAAGCATCCCATCTCTTTATTTTTCGGATCATCCTTAATCTTTTCAGGCGTATACACCCTATGGATTCCAAACAATTGAAAGATATCCTGATATTTTTTACTAGTAAATAATTCACTTAAATCCGGTTTAGGTGAATTATCTTTTCCCCCAAATTTTTTGAACCAAGACAACATAAAAATTCTAATTATTTTTAATGCCAAATATTATCATCACCATTGTTTTTTAACCATCCATTCTTCCAAGCAACTACAAGGAAAATTATTACTATCAAGCCTAACATTATTATCTTTCCCATATTTTTAAATTTTATGTTTCTGAAAATAGTATAATTATAACAAATATTAATAATAACACTATCTGTATTGGTAGAGTTAATATTTTATATAACCACATGTGATTTTTCATTAATTGACTTTTTTGTCTTTCGTTCTTTGTAATAGCCATTGTGACGATAGCTATTATAGTCCATATTCCTATTATAATCCAGATCATATTAATAATTCCTTTTAAACCATTCTTCGTTATCTAGCATATCATCCAATGAAGCTACCTGTGAATGAAATGAATCTCCTTGTTTTTCGGGTTTCCACCAAAGATTGCCATCAACTTTAACGATAAAATCCCTTTATTAATCCCTTTATAAGTAGGATCCTTCTTTGCCCCTCCCCTGTCAGTATCAACAAATGGGATAATCATATCCTTTTGGCAAACGTATATGAGTATGTTCATACAATTTATCTTTAGGCAAATATATGACATTTATTCTGAATGGCATTGAAGAGCTTTGTTAAAGATATGTTAAAGTCATTTATACCGAAATATCCACAAAAGCATTAGTTCTATATGCTCCATTTAATTCTGGTATATGATAATACCATTTATGGTCTATTGGAGATTTATGTTTAAATGTGGTTTCGTATTCCTTATCCTGTACTAAATCATTATATGGTTTGACATATTTAATCCTTCTAGGCGGATCGAAATCCCTCCGATGGATCTTAACATATTTTACCCATTCTAAAAGATGTTTCATGGTAGTATTTATCCAAGGAGTATTGAAATATATAAGGATAATGAAGCATTTAAAACTATATGAGGAGTTGTCTATTAATCCTCCCATAATGAATATGTTTACCCAAATTGATGATTTTTGGGCTTTTTTAAATCAATACCCAGAGATTGAGGAAATGTTTGATAAAAATCCTCAATTAGAATTTATTTTACCAAAAAATGGAGAAATGGGTAAAAAATTATGGGGGTATTACTATACGGGAGAGAATATATTTTGTTTATATGCTCCAATGAATGGGGTTGATACAATTGTTACTTATAGAATAAGTAAAAAAAATCCGGGGGAACTAAATGAACTATATGGTTATGGACCAAGATGGAAAGAGGAATATTATAATGGCCAAGATACGAAGGGTAGTTTCTGGGAACTTATCAATTCAGAAGAATATAAAGAACTATATGTGGATTATGCTTTAACTCTTTTGAAAACAAATTTAAGTAAATACGTAGATATATTTAATGGATTTTTTATAAGAGATTGGGAAGAAAGAATTAAAGATAAGTGGGTTCAAGAAGGGGGAGATTTGGGAGGAATAGAAAAAAGAATAAGGGCAGCCAAATTATTACTAAGAAAATAATTGGCCAAACCTAGATAGCTAAAAAATAACTAAATTAATATAGTTGCTTGTTAGCAATCCTATTTCTTCTCCCTAATGATTTATATTAAAAATAATTTTGGATTTAAAATTTCATGCTTAAAATCGACCAAAAGTGCATTCCAAGGGCATATTTTATATCATTTTTAAATGAATTAAAGCTATTTTCCAAACTGGTCATAAATAGCTTCCTTCATAAACCAGGTTGAGAAGGAAATCCCGGATAGTATATAAATAATGTTAATGAGTATCATATTATATTTATTAAAGAATTTTATTTATTATGTATATATTTAGTTCCCTTACCTTTATTAGACTATAGAATTTTGGAAAGGAATAGACGATTTAACAAATATGTAATCCATAGTCCAAGGAGAAACTTTTAAATAAAATAAACTAAAAATATAAAAGAAAATTATGTTCCAAAAAACAAAAAGTGTTGATGAGATAAAAGCAATTATTGAACCAATAAGAAATATTAATATCCAACAAAGGGAAGGGATGTCAATTGGTAATAAGGTTGCTTTGTGGATTGTAAGTAAGGTTGGTACATTCGGGTTCTTTATCTTTACTATTATCCTAACAATGATTCCTGTTGCTTTTCCTGCAACAATGACGGTGATTATGTTTATCTCTTCATCTCTATTACAATTGGTACTCCTACCATTAATTATGATAGGACAAAATCTACAATCAGCCCATTCAGAAGCCAGGGCGGATGAAGACTTTGAAATAAACAAAAAAGCAGAGTTAGAAGTAGAAACAATTCTAAAACATCTTGAGAACCAAAATGAAATGATAGCTAATCAGAATCAAATGATGCTGGATATACTCAAGAAATTAGAAGATGTAGAAAATTCTAATAAATAACTATCCAATACTACTTTTATAAATTATTTTCTATTTAATATTTTGGAAGCTTTAATTCTTTTTCTAAGTATGTTTAACCCAATTCCTTTCTTTTTAGCTAAATTCAATACTAAATTATCATAATTAGGAATAGAATATTTGTGAGATGTTTCTATATAATTTCTTATATCACCATCAATTAAAAAATCCAATCCATCCTTTATATGATTAAGTTTGGTATACTCACTATCTAATGTTGGATCATATGATTCCCCTATTGAAAATAGAAAAATAGAAAAAAGAAGGGAAATAGTAATAATTAACTTGAATAAGCTGGTATGACTTATTTCCATTTTTTCTTCTTTAGTTATAATTATAAACAAAAATGTTAATATCATTAACACAAAAGAGAAAATAAAATATGGGGATGCGTCTTTTATTTCTTTATATTTACTTCTAGCCATTTTTATTGTTATTTTAGTGGAAATAATTCTTCCATCATTCCAAAACCTTTAGCTGCCGAATAAGCACCAGGTGCTCCCTTCGAAAAATCTGAACGAAGTTTGTGTTTAACTGCTTCTATGCGAATAGCTTCTGGTGTCCATTTTGGTTTTCTCCCCAGTGGTATACCACCTTCTCCTTTTTTACTCTGGTGTTTCTTTGCCTCTTCAGCCTCTACTTTTGCTACCTGATCTCGGATTCGTTTGGATTCTTCTTCCTTAGCTGCTCTTTGCTCTAATTCTTGATCTATATGTTTAGAGATAGAGTAGTCATAATCATAAAGTATACCCGACAATTTTTTTAATTGTTTGTTTGTATATTGATCCGTATCAATTAGCCATGTAATTCCTGCCATTTTTTATATTATTTATTTGTTAACTTACTTCTTTTACCCTTTCTACTAACTCGGCAATACAATATGCTAACATAGTTGGTGCTGGTGTAGTCTCTCCTCCCATCTTATCTTTATACTTGCCAAATTCAATTGATGTTCCCCTGTGATCATATCCTATATGCGTTTTGATACCAAGTATCTCAACAAAATATGATGCGTATTGCTCTCCTTGGTGTCTATCATGATCAAACCCCTCTCCGAATTTACTATGAAGAAGAGGCTTACCAAACATATCTTCTAGTAAAGTTGGACCCAATGTATTAGTTAGGAACATAATAGCCATCCGGGAATATACATCACCTGTTAATCTTTTCAATCTCCCTTTCCATGAGGTATCTTTTATAATATCCTCATAGTTTTTTAACGCGGTTGGAAGGTTTCCTCCGAATTGTTCATACATTCTTTTCCCGATAGCCTTATACCAATCTCCTTGTGGTGGATTGTCTGCATTAAGAAGGATGTTCATTTGTGGCTCGTAGTAATCCTCATTAGCCATATATTTGTCCAATTCTTCTTTGTAATTTAGTATCTTAATCTTTTTATCTGTCATAACTAAATTCTTAAGGTCTCATTCGAATAATCTCAATCACATTGACAGCTTTCTTTCCATCATCCATATCCTCGAGATATACATGGCAATTCCCAGATTCGAGCGTATTTTCATAACCGAGCTCTTTCATTATCATATCTACTGCTTCGATGGCAGGAGCTTTGGTTTTACACGAGATGGAACAGTGGCGAACATCTGCTTTGGGCTGTTGTTCGATACTATAGACAACTTTAAAACTATCAGGGATATACCTGGTGTACTCTGGCATAGTTCCAACAGAAGGCCTATGACCATTCATTTGGTCAAATAGATCATCAAGCGACACCTCGTGAGCTTCTGCGTATTCTTTCAGGGAGTGGAGTTTTTCCTTTTCCTCTCCTCCCATTACTAGTACTGTCATACTTTTACCTCTGGGTTTTTATGTTTTTGTAAATATGCTTTTCTGTCTGCTCCATCCATAATTACGTATGGCTTATTCTTATTCTCTTCTTCGAGAATTTCCACTTTTATTATGGCATCATCCAATGCGGATTGAAAAGTATCCCCTTCGCCAACGACTAATGCTTTAGGAAAACGTACCTCTTCTTCCTTTAATGGATTTAGTATTGTTTTAGTTGATGCTCCAATTTCTCCATTACCAGGAAAGATGAATTGTTCGGTGAGATATACCATTTCGGAATCAGTATATTTCCACCAAATTGTTTCTCCCTTCTCTGCAGGACCAGTTATTTCTTTGGGGGTTCTTCTGTAATCCAAAAGACCCTTCAGCGTAACTTCCATATGTTCATGGCCTTTGAATTCATCACACCATTCGGCATCTATTGTGTGTCCAAGTACTACCCAACGATCTCCTTTGTCCGTACCTTCCCAATATGCACCAGTTAGATAATGCGGTTCTATTGGACCATACACTTCTTTATATTTACGTCCGCCTGCTTTAATATCATCACCTAATATGCGGAGTGCCTCTTTTAAATTAAAGCATTCCCCATAATAAATAGATCCTTCGGTTACATCATTACGATCCCACATGTTAATAACACGTAATCCTCCACCCGAGCGGAAGATGTGGAGCTTATTGCCAGCCTTTAGGGCTTCATCAATACTATTATGTTTTTTTGCCATTATCCATTTTGTTACGGTTACGAATAGATCTCAATGAGACCTTTAGTTTCTCTATTAGAGTATCGGCTTGTTCTTTTTCAAGAACGTTGAGGCTATTTAAACTATCCAGTGCATCTACTGCATTTATGGCATCGTTAATGTCTGTATCAAATATCAATGCATCCGCAGCCTCCTGCAATCTTTTTGCTACATCCTTCACATTAGAAATAACAGAGCACTTTCCCGTTTTGGAATCCTTACACCTTTGGCATAATCTGGTTACATCAAATAAGGACATTATGAAATTTTGGCAAGGAGACTCAGATTCCTCTTTGTCCAATTGCCTAACCTTCTTAATCAAGAACTCTGTCTCCTTTTGGTGATGAACCTTGAGAGCTTCGTACTTTTCTTCTAAGGTGGGATAGTCTTCCTCCTTGAATTGTTTTACCTTAATCCAGGTATAACCATTTTGTATTGCGTCCGTCATAATATTTATATTCCCCATTCCAATTCGTGCCAATCCCGAATCTTCTTGGGTAATTTTTTAAGTTTCTTCAAACGATTATACTCTTCGTCCGGATTATCAATATAACATATTCCCTTACAATACTCTTCAAAGGTATAGACAGATACTACCCGTGCAGTATGTAGCCATCCATCATTTTGAGCTATCTCTTTCGCTTCTTTTTTGGTAGTTGCTCCGATAACAGCCCAACCCCTTTGTGGCAATCTTCTTGCCTTAGCATGGACAAAGAAAATCATAAATTCCGGTAAAGCTTGATTAATGCCATAATCAACCGAGTCCTTTACTAGCTCTTGAATTTTCTTGGATACCGACATTTATAGAAATTTGTTTATAATATCCTCTCCATCATCTTCCCTTATTATCTTTTCTACTTCCCTCACCATACGATGTTTAAGTATATAAAGGTCGTATCGGAAGCTGGCATAAAACATTAACAATAGACAGGTATTGATAATTGGTATCCAATAAAAGAATATTAACTCTGTTTCTTCTGGATTTTTCCATCCTTCATATTTAGCTTCCATTCTGACAAACTCTCCAGCCAGAAAAATAGTAGCTATATAAAAGGTTGTAAAACAATACCAAAAATCAAAAGGGGATTCACAAATTTGCATAGCTCTCAATTTATAGGATTATTTAATTATTTTACTTCCTCTACCGCTTCCGGGGCCAATGTTACAATTGGAGTTTCTTCTTTCCCTATTGGGGTAATGAAGAATTTCTCCTCCTGCTTGATTGTAATTCCGCATTCATTTAACTGCAGGCCAATTTCTGACCTCTTCGCCAAAATCTCATCTTTGTTGGGCTCCTCCTTGGTACGAATGAAACCGGGAAGTTTTTCCTTCATCAACTTGATAACATCTTCCCACCTCTTTCCGCTTTTCAAGACAACACTTGGTGTATCTTTTCGTAGGCCAAGAATCAGTAATGCGGTTTTCATACTCCTTTTCTTTTCGGAGAAGAGAGTATCCTTGTTCTGCAGGCAGAAGTTCTTTAGGGTTTCAAATTGAGCACCCTGTACTGACTGGAGATTTCCAATCTGTCCTGCATACTCATCCATGATTGCCTTTATCTTGACATCCCGTGCGGAAGTTATATCCGTAAGGGTTTGAAGATTAGTGCTGTAATCCCCAAGTGCCTTGTCAAACTGAACCTTTGTTACTTCGGCTTTTTGAGCCTTCCTGTTTTTTGTTGTCTTTGCCATTGTTTAGTCGTGTTTATTTTTAAGCTTAGTTATTTCGTTTTTTAAGAAAGTATCATTACCATAGAGTTGATATATTTTCCTTTTTAAGAATGTATCATTACCATATAGTTTAAGGGCCCTATTATCAAGAGTCCTTATATAATAGGCAACAGTATCATTAACAGAATCCTGATAGGCAAAGTTCCTCCAATAGATTGTATCATTTGCTTTTTGGGATTCGTATATGAGATTTACCTTCTCATCTACCATTAATAGTAATTCATTAGTATGATTTAATCTATCTCTTAGCCTACTAATCCTCATATCTTGTATGGAATTAGCAATCGATAGAATTATAATTGCAATGGCTAATAAATATGTTGGTCTCATAATTAGTATTTAAAATTTATCCTGATACATTCTTCACCAATTTCACCGGACGGATAATTAATTAATAAACTACCGTCATATTGCTCCTTATTCCCTGATTCTATCGAAGTAATAGTAGGGATTGCAGGAAACTTATAATCATAAAAGGTGTCTATCAACCAGTCCTCTATCTCTGAGAACTTACGATCATTATCTATAAACTCACAGAGATGGTGTCTTATTTTAGAATAGCTGCCGTGGTTAAATACCCAAAGAACGCCTTTACCATTTTCAGTTATACAAGAGGATAAGTAATCATATCCAAGAAGTCCAAGATGGTTTAATTCTTGTTTGGCTAATATAGTTTCCCGTAGTACTGCATTTTGTTTAGTAATCACATCCTCACACATGGTAACTGCAGTTTCAAATACCATATCCTCGATTTCCTCGATTGGAAACCCAAACAAATCTTGGAAAATTATTTGATCCTCTTTACCTATAGAATTGTATAGGTCAGTTAGGAGTTTTATTTTAAAATCCCTTATCTTATTTAAAGCAGGGCTGGTTTCTTTTGTCATTTTATTCGTATGAATGTCGCTTCTATATTTTCAATATCCTTTTTTATTGTTACCTGGCATTGTTCAATTGCTCTTCGGAGCTTCTCTTTAGGTATAGCATCTATATCAGAGCCATACATCCTGTGAAAAAATTCCTGGTTGGATTCACGGAGAGAATTATATAAGGTTCTTAATTGCCTTCTTCGTTTAGGCTTTATAATTCTAATAAGACCCCAATCAAAATAACGAGCTTTCTCTATTCCATTTTTACTCATTCTATTTCTTTTTCCTTGTGCCAAGAAAGTCCGGACATTAGACATACAACTATAATAGTATTTAGTGCAGCAAATGATCTGGTATAGTAAGCATATTTGTGACCTTCCGAAGGTTTAAACTTTTCTTTTGCCACGTCAGTAAATCCTTTAATAACATAGAAGTTTTTAAAGGGTACTATTACTACATCGGGTATTTTAGGTGCTTGACTCATATCGGCATATCTAACGCTACTAATACCTTGTGCTGTGCTATCCTGTCCGTAAGTTTGATATTCCATTTTTCCAAATTTTCCAAATGTGCTAACATTTCATTACTTGGTATTCCTGGCATAAGTCCTTCGTCAACTATTACACCCTCGTCGTTTGTTTCATTAATTGCATTCCTATCGAATACTTGAAAGAAATAACCTCCCATTGGTACTGGATCATATCCATATGCCACCTCATATCTTCTATCCGAGCTAAAATTCTTATACCTTGACATACTAATTATGATAAATTGACCAGGACGAACGCCTCTTTGATATCCAAAATACCTTACAACCTATATGAACCTTATCTCCATTCTTTATTGAATTATAATATTTAGGTCCAACTTCAACCTTAATAATATTTCCATCTTTTTTCCGGATCTTTAAACTCCACGTATCAGTAGAAGCAGATACCATCCCACCAGTAGCAATCCCTACTGTCATTTGTTCCCCTGCAGAATCATTCGTAAATAAATGATCCATTATCTCCGCGTCCTCTTTATAGATTTCGTATTTATTTCTGTCTATCAATTCAAAAAGTCCCCAAAGGGCTAATAAACCTATTCCCACTATTAGTAGTAATGCTCCGTTTCCAGTGATTATATCACTGGATAAGAGTAGATTATGGGACGTTAATTTTAATATGTTTACTATCATAATTCCCTAATTTTATATACAAATATAATAAAAAGTCTTTGATAAAAAAAATACTAAATGTTAAAGAAAATATAAAAGATATTAATAGTTATCATGGATAGATATTAATATGAAAAAGGTTAGATTAATAAAAGCTATACATTTATATGTTTCTATTTTAGCATTCGTTAGTATTTTGGTCTACACCTTTCATACTAAGGATCTAAAATTTAGTAAGATGTCTCTATCGATGTTAGGGATTAATGAGAATGGCTGGATATGGAATGGAGGATTATTATTAGTATCTGCACTTCTTTATTATAAGATAAAGGATTCCATAAGTAGATTTACTGATTCTAGAACTTTACAATGGGTTAATAAATTTCTTATTGGAAATCTCATAGCTACTGCAGTTATAAATATGAACTATAGTCTACATGATTTTGTAGCTTTTGCTTATTTTATCGGGGTCTCTGTATTAATTTTCCTTTTTGGTATGAAGATACACAAAATTAGTTTTAGAATTGCCCAATTAAGTATGTTTATAGGAATTTTATCTGTATTTTTACCAGGAATTTGTGTTCATTTAATTGGAAGCTTGGCTATACCCGAAACAATTCATATTGTACTATTATTCATTTGGCTTATCATCTTAGAACACGACCAAGAAGTAAATGACTTTATTAAGAGAATAGGGCTTTAATTTTTTCCTCTAATCAAAATTCTTGATGCCTTTGTTAATTTATTCATTCTTTCTACATCTACACCCTCTAATCTAAATTTCTTCTCTATTGGTGGGTAAAGTTTAAAAATAATCGGTAATAGTAGATCATAATCTACTATAATACCCATTCCCACTGCATTTTTAATGGATCCTGAATTTATTAATTTTTCTATTTCTGGATCTATCCTAATTATTACTTCTTCTAAGAATTCGAGGGGCTCTAATTCTGCTATAAAGGAATCATTAGAATCGTACATATATTCTTCTCCGAATTTTTCCGCATCATTTGAATGGATTTCAACATTTCCAAAATTATTATCAACATCGGCATTATCAATAACTGATTGCCAGATATTGATAATTAATTCCATATCATTCTGATCCTGTACATATGTACCATTTTGAATATTTTCCAATTCATCCTCTCTATATAGATCTGTACCTACATCCCATTCCCCTTTTCCTTGGCTAAAACAGCTTATCATTTCTTTTTGTATTGCTATTCCTTCTTCTGTATCAGGTGTAATACATTTAATATAAAGCTCAAATGCTCCCCATCTATCTAAACTAATAATAGAATTTAAAATATCTTTAGATATTTTTCCCTCATTTAATAAGAATTGTTTTAAATGTTTCATGCTTGATTATTTTTCTATATATACCTTATGGGAAAAATAATTAATTGGGATAATTTCTTAAATGAGTCAGAAGTAGCCCCCTCTAATAAAAGGTGGATTAATAGCTACTGTTGGTGGGGCGTTCCCCAAGGGAATGATGAGACCGGTGGTATGCTTTTTACACTATATCCACTTTCTGAAGAAAAACCACAAAAAGGCACCCCCGCTGATATTTCAACCATATTTTTTGATGATGTAGACGGGGATTTTATTGAATTTGAAGAGGGTACAGATGAATACAATGAATGTATGGAAAAGGCTGAGGAAGATTGGGAAAGAGGATGCCAGAGCGAAATTTATAAAAGGATCTTCTTTTTTATGACGATTGACGATGTTTCTCCACACCATAGTCTAAATGGTGGTAGGACATTTAATGAATGGGAGCCACCTCTTCCACCCACAGTTGGTAAGTTTATTATTGAAATGGAAGCTAGAACCAAACATTTTATATTTTTGGGAGCAACTAAAACAGGTAGAATGAGAACTTTCATAACTGACCATTTCTTTAAGACTGAACTATATAAAAATCGGGACGCAGTACACATAATTCAAAAATTGGATGAATTAGTTGGAGGTATCGGAGAAAATACCGGGGTAAATCTAGTATTGGACCAATTAAAAGAGATTTCTGACCAGGGAACTATGTTAGATTATGGATTTATAATTAATTTATTTAAGCAAGCTATTCCTGATATAGAGAGTAAAATGGGATCAAGAGGCATAGAAATGGAAAGATTAACTAAATTAGATAAGGCTAACAAATTACTAAAGAGAAAATAAAATACTGACAAAAAGGAATATTATATAACAGATATATAATACTATCATGGTACCTACATTAGATAGATTTAAGGAGCAATTTTTGTATCTGGATCTTTCTGAACAAGAGATTGAGAGAAAATATGTTCTTTATAGGAATGAAATATTACTAACATATGCAATTACTGGATATGGACAAGGATCCGATTACATTGTAGATGGATATGTAGATGATGGTTACGTAGAATAAAATAAGGATATAATGGGTCTAATATTAAGACAAGATAAAGGTTCAAAGCTTACATACGTGGAAATGGATGGTAATTTTACCTATTTAAGGGATTGTATTAACTATATAACCGATGATGATTCTTCCTTTATAGGAATAACTTCTCTATCATTAACTGATGCCCAAACCCTTGTATCCAATTCAAGTGTTATTCCAGGACAAATTTATATAATATCAGGGGTAGATATTTCTTTGTATGGGGGTACTAATATTTTAATTAATGGTTTATCTACAAATCAGTTTTCTCCAAATGGGATTGGTCAATTTTATAATCCCCAATATTTAAATTTTCCGGTTTGGGATTATAATGGATCTTATAATATAAATGATGTTGTTATCTATGGTGGAACATTATGGCAAAATTTAACAGGATCTACTGGAACTAGTGTTGATTATTTTACTCTTGAAACTACTGACTGGATTTCTCTACCTCCGACGGGGGATAATATATCTTCTTATTATAATATTTCATGGGATGAAATTACCTATGACTTTGCTGATGACTTCATCTCATCCAGGCATGAAATTGTTTCTAATAATAGAGTTTCTATTACTTATGAAACAAGAAACTGGTTTTTTTGTGGATTTAATCCAATAGCTGTTTTTAGGTGGGGGGATCCTTATAATGGATCAAGGGGTATTGGTTCTTGTAATATAGAGGACTCCTATTTTGAATGCCTAAACAATATTACTGGTTCTATACAAGCAATAACACTATTAAACTATTCTATCTTTGGAGCATATCAATTAATTGGTAGTAATCCATATCTAGAAGATATATTAGTAACAAATGGTTCTTCTATTGTTGGTCTTACTATAGATAGTTCATCCTTATATAATATTTCCATTAACAATAATTCTGATCTGGGGGAACTCAATTTAACAAATACAAGTATCTACCAAATAACAATAAATAATTATTCCCAATTTTATAATTGTACTTTTACTGGGTCAAGTATTTATAATCTTAATATGAATAATGAGTCTAGTTTTCAGGGTACAACCCTATCCAATTCAAATGTTTATTATTTAGAATTAACTAATAGTAGTTATTGGAATAATATAACATTAACAAATAGTAATATGGATAGTATTACTACCAATGGAAGTTATATTTATGGAATAAACATAACTAGTAGTAGTTTTGAATTGAGTACTCTTATTGGTTCTGGACTTAGTACCATAGTGGGAACTAATTTATATATAAATAATCAATCCTTACAAGGTTTTTATTTATATATGGGTGATTTTGGTACAATCAATAATCTTACTTTTTCATCAACCGACTATCATTATAATACTATAAGATATCAAGGACAATTCGGGTTTAATGGTGATAGTGGAGCAGGGTCAATCGGTTCTGTAACTATTCCATTAATCCCAGTACCATATGGATTTTATATAGAAAGGGGAGTAATACAATTAATAGATGGCACTAAGGCAGATGGGGATGATCCAGTATTTACAATGGGACTTAGTGTTGGTAATTCATCTTGCATTGTTAATTCAACAAATGGTGTATTTAGTAATCTTAATAACAAAATTTGGTATTTTGATTTGTCTAATGGTGAAGTTAGCTATACTGTTAATCCTGCTGATAATTACCAACAAATATTAGCATCAGTAGCAACAAATACAATAACAGGTGGTACAATATATTATGAGATCACACTAAAGAATATAAATTACTCTTATATAAATGACTAATTCAAATGGATCCGGTATTTTATCTAAAGCCCAACAAAAGGATCAGATAAGAAGGGATTTTAATAGTAAGTATAAAAAATATTACCCAAAGGTAACAGATAAGACAAGGAGATTGTCTATTGAAGCATTTCCTAATTTTGTTGCAGAATTAATATCTATTCCATTACAAGATGCAGTTAATATGATAAAAAATTATGAGATAACAGTTAATGGTGATATTGTTATCGATGTTAACTATCAATTAAAAGTTGGAGATATTGTTAGAGGTGATATTGGACATAAGGTAAACAATTCCCCTTTTATGGCAGTAGTTAAATAAAAGAAGTTAAAATGAGTCTAATATTAAAAAGGGATAAGGGATCAAGATTAACTATGGCGGATTTAGATAATAATTTTGAATTATTATCCTCTGGTGGTGGTATCATTAGCGATACCTATGCAAACTGGGTAACTACCCAGGGTAATAATCTATTGCCTGCTGGTTATCATATATTTATTTCGGATAGAGGAGATGCGGGGCTAATAGCTTTTTGTACAACCCCTAATACGATTGATGAGAATGCAATAGCAAGTTTTTATGTAGCAGATTTTCAGCTGGTGGGTCAATTGTCTTCCAATATTAGGGGTGTCTGGAAACAACTTTCAGAGAGCGGATATAATAATGCTGATATTGTTATATGGAACAATTCTCATTATGAAGTAGTTGATATTACTTCTATAAATGGTACACCCCCAGATCAGAACGGAAATGCTTATAGTATACTCACTGCTAATTTAACGGAAGGATATATTTTGGATTGGGATAAAGTACAATATAATTTTGGATCGGATGTATTATATTGGAGAGAAGATAAGAGAGGGAATAGAATACCATTAGGTGGTAGTAATTTAACTAATTTCCAATGGGGAGATGATAATATACACGATTTTATTATAAATACTTACGAAGTAACTATAGACACATTAAATAATTCTGGGACGATAACTGGGACGATAACTGGAACATCTGCTTACGTATATCTATATAGTAACCAGGGAAGTATATTTGTTGATGTTAATGGCAACTATCAGGCTTATTATGCTCCTTATAATACTGGATCTATAGAAGGTCACGTTAGGGGATTTAGTTCAGGAATACAAACGAATAATAATAGCGGAACTATAGTAATATATGTAGAGGATACATCATATTTCTGGGCAGATAGTAATTCTGGTGAAATTTATGCAACCTATAAAAACAATTCCTATGTAAGTCATTATAATAACCAAGGTGATGTTATGCACTGCGAGTTTAATGGATTCGGGTATGGATGGTCTTTTAGTACTATTTCTTTAAATAATGATACCTCTCATTATGAGTGTTCTTATTCAAATGATATGAGCGTTTTCACATTCCCTACAGATATTAGCTATTCTAAATGTGTATTAACCAATACTATTTCTACCTTCTCGGTAAACCTTTATATTGATCAAGTTTTATCAGGAACTACATTAGATCTTAGTGGTTATCAATATTGTGGTATTATTAATATATTAGAATTATGTTTAGCCAAAGGTACGAGAATATTACTTTCTAACTATTCCTATAAGAATATTGAAGATATTACTTATGAGGATGCATTAATGGTTTGGAACTTTGATGAAGGAAGATTTGATTCTGCAAAGCCATTATGGATTAAATTACCAGGAACTTCTAACAAATATAACCTATTGACCTTTAGTGACGGGACTGAATTAAAAACCATTAGTCAACATAGGATTTTTAATAAAGAGAGGGGGATGTTTACATACCCCATGACAGAGGATACTCCAATTGGAACAACCACATTCAATTCACATAGTAAAGAAATTAAACTAATAAGTAAAGAAGTTATAAATGAGGATGTAGAATACTATAATATTATTACTTCTGGTCACATAAATCTATTTGGAAATGATATATTAACTTCATGCAGATATAATAATATTTACCCTATAGAGAATATGAAATTTATTAAAGATAACAGGAATATGAGAGAAAGGAATGAATTTGAAAACATACCAAATAAATATTATGAAGGGCTTAGATTAGCAGAACAAGTATTTGATTTATCTGCTATAGAAAAATATGTTAACAATTTATTAAAATTTGAAAATTATGAATGTTTTATTTCTTGACCATTATGGCATTATGTGTCTTAGTAATAAGGAAATCATAAGGGAGAAAACAAGTCTTCCAACATATTCCGAATTAAAAGGCCATAATAAATTTGAAGATTTTGATAAGGATGCAGTTAAAATATTAAATCGAATATTAGAAGAAACAAATAGTGAGATAGTAATATCCTCTGATTGGAGATTTGGAGTATCCCTGGATTATATGGGGGATTTTTATATAAAACAAGGGGTTATTAAAAGACCAATAGGATTTACTCCTATAATTAGATTTAATGGTTTATCTATACAGGAAAATAGGAAATTAGAAATCTTGAATTGGCTACAAAATAATGAGGTAGAAAATTGGGTTGTAGTAGATGATCTATATATAGATGTAACTAACCTAGCCTGGGCAAAGTATCCAAATAAAGGTATAAAAGAAAATAATATAGTGAATATAATTTATGACCATTTAAAATGCCAACATATATAATAAATCAAATTAACAATGCACCTAATTCGGGATTTCCATTTACTTTAGTACCAGCTAATGGAATTCAGATAATGGTCCAATCAGCTAATGTCAATTCAATAAGTTCTAATCAGATATTAATAGATGATGGTAACGTTAATTTAATTGCGAGGTATGATGGAAATAATAGTGATCAGTTAACACTACTATATGATGGAACTTATAGTAGATCCCTTTCAAAGAGGATTCTAACTTATGATGGGTATATTCCTCTAACACTTTCTCAATTTGAGAATTTGGGTTTTTATGCTAATGGTAAATATAATATTACTGATATCTTCTCTGATTTTGGCTCTGGAATTTACGTAGACGTAAAACAAGGGTTAGTTAATCAAAATATTTTAATTAAGAGACCCTTATATATTCCAGGGGAAATAATAATAGGTGGTTATTCTGGAGATACTAGCGGGGCATTCCATCTAATGATAGGATCAACACAAATATCAAATACTATAGAATTTGACCAATCAACAAATCTATTGACAACGTTAATTAGTAATTTTACTAATGGATATCAAGATAATTGGTATACTGATTACAATACCAATATCTACCTATATGAGATGAATACAATAGACCAGACAAATTATAGTACAACTATAATTACATTGGTAGTAGAATCTGGAGATACCCCTCCGTTGTCATTTGGTTATTTTGGAAACGTAAAATATTTTTTAGATGGGGGAATTTGGGGACAAGACCAATCTTCCTCACCTTCATTAGAATGGGATTCTAATAACAATAAGTCAACACATTATAGCGATAATCCATTTCCTTTCAATAATGATAATTTTTGGGATAATGATCTTTCACAGGATGGAGGAAGTAATTATGTTAATGCTAATATATCTATGGAGGCATCTGCTTTTAGGGGATATTCATATATAAACTCAAATGGATCTTACTGTTCATTAAATGGAGTAGAATTAAATAATCAGGTTATATTAGACGTAAGTGCTTTGCAAGCAGGACAAGTAGTATCTGGTACATTTACTGGGAGACCTTGGAATTGGGATGTAATTTATTTAGACCAGCCATTTTATGGAACAGTAAATTTGACAGAAGGTATAAGTACATTAAGAAGAACTTTTTATATACAGGACGGATTTCTAATAGATGCAAATATTGACCAATATTCACACTGGACAGGAGAAATAGTAATTGGTGGAGGAGATGGAACCTCAGATACAACGGTTTGGGTAATTGCTAACTTTCAGTGGCTACCTGATTACTTTAAAATAACAGTTCCTGCTGGAACAATCCAATATTTCGGTCCTGGAAACTGGGGAGCTACTTGGTATGATGGAACTCCTATAACCGATCCATTTTCTATAGGAAATAGAGGGCAAGGAGGAGAGATTAGTTTCTGGAGAGAAAAAGATGTAGATGGAAATTATACTGGAAATCTACTCGCCTATAATGTGGTATTAGATTACTATTATGATTAATAAAAAATAAAAAATGGCAGCAAAAGCATATACAGGAATAATATTAAGCTATAATAAAATTACCAAATCTGGTAGTATATTGGTTGATGCATCTTCTGATCCATTACAACCCAATATATTTTTTAAAGAATCAGATCTACCTAATGGATTTGTATTTATTGATACTAAATATGAATCTAATATAATTCCCACTTCGATTACACTTGAAGAAACTAGTCCAGCTCGTACTATTCAATATAATAAAGAAGTACTTACAAAGGATCAGAAGGGTAAATTAATATTAAAACAAACTAAGGTTTCTTTTAATTATGATACCATTTCCGGAAAAATATCTAATCTAACTATATTATAATGTCATCACCTAGTTATTACACATTAACATTTTCCATGGATCTAACCTCTTGGAGCTTAGTAATAAATGGAATCTCCATAGTATCGAATAGAACTACAATGCCTAGTAAGCCATCACTGGTTTATATGTTTGCTAATAACGGCTATGGAGAATTAATGCCAGATGGGCACACATATTGTCCAACTGACGAAGCATATAGTAATGCACATGATATATTTGTACAGCTGGGAAATAATAAGAAACTTACTCGGTAAACGAATTAGGGTTTCGTTTTAGAATCATTTTGGCCCTAGTTAATTTCATGGCCTTCTCGAAATCAAATCCCCTTCTAATCATTTCATTTCTTATATCTATACCAGGTAGGTCACTTTCAACCAATCCAATCAATTTCTTATAATCTGCTACAACACCATCATTAACCATTATATTTATAATGTTATATGTATTTTGGGTAAGTGGTGCAAAATTAACCAACATATACTTTTTTTGTTAATCCAAAGAAATCCTCTGGATCAAAATAAAGATCCTCAGAGGTTAGTATTTCTCCTCTATCATCCAATTTTGGTTTAAGTAACAATTGGTCATTCTCCTTGGCAATCAAATATCCTTCCTCCCTACTCACATAACGTTTATGAGATGTAAGAAATCCATGAGGAAGGCTTTCTGGTAACTTTAAATCTGGGATCAAAGATTCTATTAATTCATAGCAATCACTATGTCGATACCCAGCTACTAATCTTCCATTAAAAAGTATAGCTGCACAGAGTATTCGTTCTTTATTTTTAGCCATGGATTAATAGTTATCACACATATCCAAATCATGTGGATTAATTGCTGGATAATGTATAGTGTCAATATTTGGTTTGGTATTTTCAATGGTGGTTCCAACTCTTTCAGGTACTTCTATTTTAAAAGCCTGAGTTACTAACCCACCACCGGTAATTCCTAGTCCTATTAATAATATTCCTCCAACTACAATTAGGAGTGTATTTGTTACCTTTTTCATATACTATCTAAAATTCGTTTTTCTTCTGCGTTTTCTTTAAAATACTCAATACACATATTGTTGAATAGGCCCCCATTATAAAGTCTTTCGCTTTCCTGATTATCAGGGTCCTGATCTAAATATGCTTGTAATTGATTTATATAGAGATTGGCTAATTCTTTTATCAATGGTAACCTAGGAGCATTCATAAGATCCTCACCCCTAATATCTTCAATGAAGAACTTATCCTTTATTTGGACTATAGCAAATTCATGGGTAGATCCCATGCTAACATAGCCTGCAAATTCTGAATCCCATGTATAATCCTTATCTTTCATATTCAATTAATTGAATACAAATATAATAAAAAGTTTCTAAATAAAAAAATACCAAATGTTAAAGATAATATAAAATTTATTGCCAAAGGGAATTTTTAAACCAATCTTTGATATGCTGCCATAAGCTTGGTCTTTTGTATGGGAGTTTACCATTTTTATAGGAATTTAGTATTTCAGAATTCTTTCCTTCTAATAATTTTAACATATTCCTATTGGCATTCAGTATTTCTGTTATCGGGGAGGTAATATTTCTTTGGAGCATTAATGTATTATCTACACTTACATCGTCCCCTTTTTCATTTTTATGAGTGATAGTAACAGATACTAAACCTTTATCTATTTGTTCCTTATATCGGAAAAGATTGTTATATTCTTCAATAGAAATTGTTACACTCCCCCGGGTTTTAAACAAGCTCTCAAGATAAAGAAAATTATCATCCAGTTCATCAGATGTTAATTTGGCATTCTTTTCTCTTCTAGTCGTTAACTTCATAAATGTTATAGATTGAATCTTTTCATAAGTTTCCTTCCATATATTACTTTCTTTGGAGAAGACGAAAGCCTTTAGATAATTTATTAATTCGTTCCATATTAATCCCTTTCTTAATCATGATTTGTTTAATATTGGGTATTTTGGTATTCATCATTTTGATAATTTGGAGATAATCCATAGGAACTCCTTTTTCTACATTAGACTTAATACTATCAATAACTTGGTCCTTTCCTAAATATTTCCAACAAAAGACTGGATTTCTATCCATCATATAATTGACAAAAGCCATTCCAGTTAGGTAATAAAATTCTATATGGTCTGGTCTAGATAATCCCGGTACTAAAACATATTTTTCCATAACGATATCAAAATCCTCCTCACTAAACCATCCTCCATCTGGATTTTCCTCTTCTGTATATGCTCCATCATGGACTTGATCCCCGGTATTCCAGATCATATGGCCCAATAATTCTTCATCTGTTTCCATTTGAACGTATTCACTGAGATCTATCTCATCATCATCTAACGTATCTTCATAGTCATCCCATTTATCATCCCATTGTTCTTTCCCCTCTGATATAAGATATTCGAATTCACCAGCAACTGCCTTTTCCCTTTCACTTAATCCCATCAAACTTCCAAAATATTCACCGCAAATTTCCCATTTTTTGGTACCATTAATCATATCCGCACCCGTAAAGGTTACAGATTCTTCGTTCTCATTAAGGAATTCGTTTATATCTTTAAGGTTCTTCATATCCTGTATATATTACCAATTATTATAATGAAATTAAGTATGTAATAGTTAATAGATTTCTATTCAAACTGAAACTAGATTATAATAATTTTATACACTCGATTATTCCCTCATGTAAACATTTATCATGGTCATTATGTTCAATACGTGGATTTGCAAATACCTTACCTGCTACACGAATTTCCCATACGTATATAATGGTTTTATACCTATTACTATAAGAAGAAGAAATCTCTACTGAGTATCCTTTTTGTCGTAAAAATCCTTCCGCCTGATACCAAAGAATTGCTCCGTTCTTTTCATAATAATGGTGAGCAGATTTAAATCCAACACTCGCACTAGATAGCATTATTCCAGTGGATCCCCCATAAATTCCAATAACCTCCCAATCAAATCCTTTACTAATTAATAAATTAGATAACTCTTGAGGCAAAAATAAATCTGATCGTACCATATTAAAATTACTTACTTTTATAAAGAATTTTTAATCCACTGGTTGAATCCATTGCTGGCATACTAATAAACCCCACTTTCTTATATTCCATATAGGCATCATTAATCTCTACAAGATAAGCCAACCTTCCTCCATAGTATACACCAGCAATATAGAAAATTTTGTTTTCTATAATGGTAGTATAGGAATCTGTCATTGCAGCACCTCCTATTCCACCCCAGCCACCAGATGTACTACCCCAATTTTGGATTATAATATGTATATTACATTGTCTCCATAAAGAGGTCTCATATCCTGGCTCGAGCCAACCCATACTTTTATTTTTGGTATGCGGCATAACTCTTCTTGTCCAATAATCTTTTAACCCATCCTGAATTGGTGTCTCATGAGAGGCTAATTGTATAAGTTGTGCATGTAAGCTATGGAAATGAGAAATGGAATGAGTTACATTTGCTAGTTCTCTTAAATCAAATTCAGTCATATATTTACATTAAAGGTTTTGACATTGGTATTTTTTCAAAGGAGGTTTGCCACGATCCAAGATGTACGGTTTTTCCTCCCATTACTTTATGAAAATGATTAATTGTCCACTGTTCTTTATTAGACCATTGTTCAATCCAAATTGGATCAATCGTATTTACTGTATCCAATTTGACTACTTCTGTTATCCTATATTGCTGTGGCCTTTTATTAAATGTAATAATCTCTCCAACCTTTCCTAATGGATAACTACGAGTTGTAGCTGTTCTTAATCCACATTCGCATAAGTCTAACGTAGTAGTTAATTCTCCTGTCAGATTTTCAGCGGGATACATTGTATAAAGCATTAAGTGATCCTTCGCCATTATGTTACATTTTTATACCAAACAATATATTTAAGGAAGGGTCTAGATGAATGGTCCATAATAGTAACCGCTCCTGAACCTTCTACTAAATCGGGTTCCCTACCTCCAGAATCTTCTGCCCAAGCCATTAATTTTTCTACTGTGACGGCTTCGGCTTTTACTACTTCCCATTTGCCATCATTAATGATGCTTCCTGCCTTTGGAAGATCTGGATCATTTTTCCAATCGTACTTATCTGCTACAAAGGTTGCCATATAAACTATTTTCCTATTAGTATTAATTTAATTTTTTCCTTCTCCTCCACGGATAAAGTTCTAATATACTCATCAATAGGTTTTAATAGCTCTTTAGTTTCCTCATTAACATATTGATTGTTCTTGTTATTGAAAGAATTAACTACCATTAAAGCCTTAAATGGTTTTAACATTTCTACTATATCATTCCTTACTGGAATAGCATTTTCATAATCTTTAGCTTTTAGGAGCTCAACAAACTTATTGATTGTCTCGTTAATTTTTCCATAATCAATACCCTCTATCTCGGGAAATTTATTCTCCATAATTAAGCGTTTGCTAACATCATATTATAAATAGCCTGATTACCTACGCTCATCTGAGACAAGTAAGTTGTTTTTTCTTCTCCGTCCTTTTTTTCAATTAGATAGAATTCGGATTTTTCCAGGTCAACACCGAATGACACAACATCAACCTTTGTTTTTAGCTCAAATGAATCTAAGAATTTCATCACCTTTTCATCCGCAACCTTTGGCATCTTCATAATGAGGCCTTCAATATACATTACATCATATAGTTTGAAGTCCTCTACTAATGTTCCGACCAATTGATTCATGTCACCATTCACAGCTTTCATTACCATCTTCCGTGCAACAAGATAACTTTTAATTGCATTGAAAGTTCTCATTGCAGAGGACATATAGGTAACAGAAGGAATATATTTTACATCCGCGAATCCATCGAAGTAAACATAAACTACCTTTCCTTCGGCCATTACTATGCGGAGTAGGGCATCATTATCAAACTTACAGCTAAGTAATCCTGTAATCTCCTTACTATCAAAACAGGTATCAATGATGAATTGGGCAGACATTTTTAATTCCTCGTCCTTTCCCCCAGCTACTATCACATTTCCTACCTGGCATAGAACAAATGCACTTACCTGAATAAAAGATTTACCTGCCCCATTATAACCAGTCAATAATGATAACTTACGAAACTCTAATTCCTGATCTTGCAGAACTAAAGGCTTCGTAATATCTAAGGTCATTGTATCTAAATTAGTTATCTGTGCCATCTTGTTCTACTAAATTAAAGTAAGTGTCGTTATTTTTATAATATTCGGTATCAATAATATTCGTAATGGCCAATTGTTTTTGGAAATTCCCTGCGTTGACTTCTACCTTTTTCATTACATCATTTTAAATGATAAACTACAGCCATTTGAATAAACAGAGTAATAATAAAGGATATATATAATAGATGTGGCTGTCGATCTGCATCTATTTTTATAATTGTTTTCATTATTACTACATATAAGATAGGAACAATAAAACATATTAATATCTTCTCTATCATCAAATTAGATTTCTGTGTATTTAATAGTTACAATAGGTATTGTTTGAGTTACCTTTCTTAAATATGGTTGCATCGTCAGAATGTCCGACGAATCTTTGTATGCGTAGTCAAATTCCTGGAGGTATCCAGAAGGAAATTTCCCACTCTTATCAAGTAGCTCCGAAAACCTTTCCTCATATGCTTTTCTTTCCTTAGCCTTCAGTACTGTTCGCCAATGTTTCATGGAATCAAATCGTGATAGCTTTCTACCTGCTCCATGAGAACAAGAATTAAGTGCTCCTGTTATATCATGAAACGGATGAACCTTTACTATCAATGTTCCCCTGGTCATCGAAAGGGGAATAGCTACCTCATCGCCAGGATTTATTTCCGTACTTCCTTTCCTGTGTATTATTGATCCATCTTCTTTGAATTCTAAATGATTGTGCATCGAATCATGCCACTCATAAGGTATCCCATTTATTTCAATTGGAGTCCTTTTTGTCTTTGGGAGCCACTCCTTCCCTGGTATACCAAGATCAGGATGGTATTCATCCATTATTGATTTAATCCAATAATCTCGGGACAAGTAATCTTTTTCTATGGGCTTTGTGTTTTCCAGATACCCATTCTTTTGAAGGAAGGTTATTGTTTTGAATACGAAATCCGCCCTGCGCTTGGTTGCATAATCCGGAATTCTCAAAACGCTCATTAAGTATTCTGGATGTTTCTCTCTCATCCATTCCCAGGAAACATACTTAACCTCCTCCCCAATTTCATTGGAGTATTCTTTTACCATTTGATAGCCTTCTTGGTAAAGAGCTATACCCCTATTCCTTGTACCAGTATGGCAAATGACATAAAGATATTCGTCATCCTCTTCCAAAGATAGAAAATGATTTCCTCCCCCCAATCCTTCGTCGGTCATATCACGATGAGCCCGTTCCAAAGCATTGTAATGTTTGCTCTTATCAAAAGGTTTTAGTAAATACTTTTTTCCTATTCGGGCATAGCCAACACCACACCCAACATCTTTGCCGGTTACGAGTGGATAGAATATACCCCGAGTAGAGAAAGCCACACCTACTGGAATGGCTTTCTCGTCACAAAAGTGGATGTCAGGGAAAGCACAAAGCTTCTCCAATCCCGGCATTTTACTATACTGGTCTAATTGGGCTTTAGCATTCTCATCAATCTTATCAGGTTCGCAGAAATAATCTACTGCAATTTGTTTTTCTGTCATTTTTCTTCATGTAATGGAATTTTCAGAAAATCCAACATACTGTTAAACTTCTTCTTTCCCTCGTTAATAATTTTTCCTGTATCCTCTTTGGCTGCGGAGTATGCTTCTGCTGCACCCTCTTTTAGATCCTGGTGCACCCCGAAATAGTCAGAACATGCCTCCAACATAGATACCAGCTTCTGCCCTTTTTCTGTTACTACGTATCCCGGGGGATCTACCGAAACAGCAGCAATAACCCGTGGGGCTATATAACCTTCTGTTGTAAGATCCCAAATACTTTCTTTTGCCCATTCAGGGATTGCTGTGTTCGAGCCATTTACGGCTATAGCTGTCAATGCAGCCAATTTTAGAATTTTCATTTTTACTATTTATTGGTTTAAAAATAAAACTAATTTGTTTTTGGAATCACGTTTATTAATCCAGACTTTCCACTTTTGAGATGTTCCCCCAAAACCTCAAATAATCCCTTTTGTGGTAATTCTATTTGGGTATTTTCATATCCAACTACTGCAGTAAGTAATTTAGAAATTTTTTTCTTCCGCTTGTCATCACCTTTAGCCCAATCATCTTTTTGGATGGATTTAATAAGAAGCTCTTTTACCTCTGGCTTCATTGTAGATCCATGCTTCATCATAAGATAAGCCAGAACCTGATGTCCAATACATTTGGTCTCGGCCATAATTTTCTTATGGTTCTTTATCATATGGAAGATTTTTTCCTGCTGCTCTGTCAGAGCAGGACCAATTTTATCCTGCTGTGCTTGATCATACTGATCTATCTTAAGAGTATCAAATATGATTGCTTCCATATCAAGAGGTGAATCACCTTCCATTATTCCAAATCCCCACCATCCCATAGTTAATATTTTTAGTCGATTATATAAAGCTCCTTCTCCAAAAATTGAAATAACTTATACCAATTATACCCAGGAATATTAGTTTGGCCATTATGATATTTAGATAGTAATTCCTTCAATTGGTGTATTTTTGCTTCATTTGATATATGACCAACACCACCAAGAATTTCTGATGCCTTTATAGCATCCTCGTCAGTAATTGCTTCCAATTTCTTATAAGGCTCTTGGGTTAATTCCAAGACGAATCCGGAAAGATCATCCAATGCCCTTAACTCATTACTGGCATTGTTTCTAGATATACCTTTTGTAAGTTCTAAAACATCATTGGCATATTTCCGCATATTTTCCTTATCCATAGTTAGTATTTTTTAGTCTGTTTCTTTTTCCACTTTTAAGTTTTCTTTTATTTCTGCGGTATAGGTTTGTATGTTGTCCTTGGATTTATGTCTTAGTTGAGTCATTACATGTTTAAATCCTAAAACATCACGAAGACAACGAAAATTTTTATAAAAATCTCCAGTATCAGGATACCCATTTTTCACTAACCAATCTGCCAATTCATCCTTGACCCTAGAAGTTTCAAAATACTTCATAGTTCCTTTTGGAACTTCCACTAGGGCAAATTCATATTCTGCCACAAACTTTAGAGGTGCTTGCAAAGGTTCTATTATTACTTCAGGCTGAACCTTTGCAGGTATTACCTCTTCAATTCCTTCCGGTAGTGTTTTTATTTCTTCTTCCATTACATGAGTTCTAAATGTCCAGTGATAGCATCTACAAGTTCGGAATAATTTGGTCCTATTCCAACACATGTTCTTGTAGGGCCATTAAATTCTGTTCGGCCTGCATCTGTTATTAAATGTACCTCTAAACCTGCAGACTTTGCCTTGTTATAAATTTCCAAAAGCTCCTCGTCGGAATTAACCTTTAGTACTACTTTCGTAAATGAATTTTCCATCCAATCCTCTGCCTCGGCAGGATTAGACATATTGGGGTTCATAAAGATAGCACCATCAACCATAGTAGGCTTTGTAAAATATCCACCCCGTGTTATAAATGCCATACTCGCATGGCTTATTTGGGCAGCGAATTTACCTGCACGTATTTTTCCTCCAGACTTATTCCTTAGCCCATTATTCCAAACTATAACTTGTTTAGTTGGCTTGCTCATTTATATCTTCTAATTTAATATTCGACTTAATTTTAGGAGGATAGATTTCTTCCCATGCCGGATATTCATTTTCGGGTACGGTTAAATCTAAAATCCTTTTTTCAATGGTATCAGGCATAGGATCCAGTAACTTATTTAGAACGTAATCATCCTGGTCTGTATTATATTCCCGGGTAGTAATTACTTTCTTTCCCCAATTGCCTTTACCAAAATTTTTGAATATGGCTACTGGATCAGTGAGAGTCATCCTATAACAATATTGTGTAGTAGGTTCTGGAAAATCTATAAATTCGTCAATAATTTCCAAATCCTTAATATCCTCTTCTGGAAACCATCCATAAATAGCAGGTGAATTAAATCTGAATTGCCCATTCTCCATAGGAGTATTTAAACAATTCTGATAGACCTCAATTTTCTTCCCGATCATCATTTTAGACTCCCAAGCTATATCTAGCTTTACAGGACCATAGATAGCAATAAATTTGCCCCCCTTAAAATAATGTTTCCTTTGTTCCGGTGTCATTGTATAGTCCTATCGATTTTATATTTACCATCTAAAATGGCTTGATGTATTTTCTTTTTACCAGCTTCTGAAACATTCTCAAATGGAAAATCCTCACCAGCATGGATACAATAAATCTCTCCCTTGTATGTATAGAGTCCACTAATTTCTTGGGTTTCCTTGAAGCCTATTGTATGCTTATGGTTCTTTCCAAGTATATTAACTATTGACTCTTTCATATAATTTTATATAAGACAAATGTAATAAATTGTTCTTGAATAAAAAAATTCCAAGTGTTAAAGAATTTATAAAGTATCAAAGCCATCCTGTGCGTTTTCTATGATTCCAGCAGCGGTATTCATCGCGAAATCAATATCGTCAATTTCACCAAGACACCATTTCATGGCTCGTGCGTTTGCCAAAAGTTCAAAAGCTCTATTCCTCATCATGCCAATTTCTTCATTAATGGATTCTAATCTTTCCATTGGCAGATGACCAAGACCTTCACTCATTTCCCTAAATAGTTTATCGCTTCTCTTCTGTATATCATGAGCAACCTCTCTAAGAGAGATCAGCTTCACCTTTATTTCTTCTTCGGTACGCATATTAGTTAGATTAAATTTAGTAGGAGCAAGAGTAGCATGGCGTACGGGAATAAGAAGTAGTCAATGATTAGGGCTACTGCTAGTAATATCCAGACGAGATATTTGTCTGGAATCCACTTTCTTAGATCGAAGGTTTTATAAAAGAGTGCATATAGTGAGATATAAATTATTGAATACCAAACAAGGAACGCACAAATAAAGAATAGTACTGTATGACTAGACATAAGGAAATATTTTCAACCACAAACCTCGGCCAACTCACAGCTGGCCGAGGTTAATTGTAATATCAGTATTGATTATTTACCTACCTGTACGGTCGGTGTAATATTCTGCCCCTGTCCCATTATGACATTAAGAGATAGAGGAGCTTTACCGTCTTTGGCAAGCTCAATTGTCTCCTTACGAATTTCCAGTTCCCTCAACCGTAAATACTGGTCGGGTGTAAAGTTCATCGTTTGCATATAGGCTATATCCGCATTGGCCTTTTCGATGTCGGCCTTCTTACGGGATTGCTCCACTGCAATTCTGGCATCCTGGGTAAGCTTGGCCTGGTTCTGCGCAGCGGTCTTGCTCGTTTCATCTATCACCTCTTTCGGCGGAGTAATAGCACCAACGGCTACGTTAATAAGAGTAACGGGTAGTGATTTACCATCCTTATCCTTTATACTGGTAATAAGGGAATTGATGTTTTTTGTAAGATCCTGCTCAATTGTAGATGAAATTTCCCTTTTTGTTGTGAGATCAAACATTTTGAATGGGCTGGCTTTGTCTCTTACCATCGTACGCACCTGAGCCTGTAGGCTATTCTCATACCATTTGTCGCCCCAGCCTTTATAAAGTATGGGAGTTTTTCCTTTTTGTACCTGGAGTGTAATGTACACCGAAAAGGTTACCGGGTTATTGTCCGAGGTCATCAAGTTATCAAATTCCTCGGTGTACTTAGCAGGGGTAATTTTAAACTTGACGGCGTCTGTTGATAGTGCCACCCAAGAATTACCAGAAGTGACTGGCTCATCATCAACACCTCCATGCCCCCAGATCCATGGTTTCTCTATTAATACTGCTTCCTCATCACCTCCTGGTGATACTCCGGAACATCCTGCTAAGGACGCGATGGCCATTGCTGCGAATAGCCCTAACTTTAATCGTTTCATACGCGTTAACTTGTTTTGGTTAATTGATGATTGTTAAAAATAAACACTCTTATACTAATATTGTTCTTACCCAGGCACTTCCGTCTGGCCAAATTTCAATTTTTTTGTCAACAGGATAAAATTCCATTATCCATTCTACAACTACAGGATTATCAACCTTCATATCAGGAAATAAAACCGTAGCTGCTTCCCTTATAACACCTTCCATATCAGATGGAGGTGTTTTCATACGATAATACCTACGCGGACTACCATTAAAATCTTTGACCAAATTCTCAATATGGTCCAGTCTTTTTTTCAATTCCTCTATTGTGAGGTCTTCTTTTTCCAAAAGATTTTCAAGCGGTAACATAATTCTTTCTTTAGTTGCGTTTATTTGGGCTTCGCATCTTTTCATACAATTTTTAGTACGAGGTAATCCCGTATGGTGTTCGTATAAACATTTGCAAGTCTGAAGTCTTTGAGTATTAAATGGCATTAATAAATTTGGGTCAAATTCAATAAAGGTAGAGGATAATCCCCAAGATTTCCATTCCTTTGTAATTTTTGTTGGTATTATTTCTACCTTACGTATATGGCCAGATTTTAGATCCCTTGGATGTATTTCCAATAGGCTATCTTTCTTTAATGTTCCACTGGATGTAACTAATTCAAGACGACCAGAAAGAACACCACGAATATCGTGCGTTAGATGTTCCCACCCAAGTACAGTTAGTTCGGCATAAGAAATCTCATTCCTCTTGGCCAGCAATTCATTACCGGGTTGTAAGTATAAGATAACTTTATATTCCTCTGCCATATTAGAGATCTAGTTTTTCAAGTGCTACCATTATGCCTTCCAGCGCTTTCTTTCGTAATGTTTTATTGCCCCGTTTCATTTGGGTCATCATATCCATAGCCTCTGGAACATAGGTAAAGGAAAATTTGCGATCATAGGCAAGGATGTCCTCTGTATTATCATACACATCCGCATATTTAATAGTCTGGGATTTTGCAGTAATCGTTCCGAGTCTTTCCGCCTCGAATTTTTTCCTTTTTTCCCTATTCCACTGAGGGTATTTTTCTTTGATGAATTCGTCGGTAAGTTCGTGGATGATCAATATTACTTCTTCGGTCTCTTCCTCTGTCATTAATTCCCTTAGAAATTTTCTTACCTCAGCCTCGGTTGTAGTAGTATCTTCAAACACATCATGTAATAATGCACCAACTAATGTTGGAATATCATCCGTAACCGTTTTGCAAATTTCCATTACACGAACTGGATGAACAATATACCTTTCTCCTGTATACTTCCGTTTTTGCTCGCCATGAGCAATATCGGCAAATATTTTTACTAAATGAAGTGTATTTTCTTGGTCCATTACTTATCTTTATTAGCTTTAATTCGACGTTCTACCGCCAGAAATAATTCGTGAGTATTATGTTTTAATTCGTGAGTATTATGTTTTAATTCTTCCAGATCTGCTCTTACTGGTAACCGATCTAGCCATTCATCCTCACTTAAACCATTAAGGTTTATAAATTGGTGATGTCTGATAAGGCGAACAAATAATTTGCTATGGGTAATGATAAGGCAACCTTTAAAATCCCCTTTGTCATAAACTTCCTTTACCGCATCATTTATTTTACCTATGATTGCCATTTGGACATCCTCGTCAGTACCAATTTCCGGTTCATCTATAACAATATAACGATCCAGTTGATTTAAGATTTGGCGTATCTGATTCCATGTTTCCATAGAGGTTGGCTGCCATGGGCTATCACTTAGGAATGGTGTTCCCATTCTTCTTTCCATCGAGGTAGATCCTATAACCCTTTCCTTTGGTATATTTAATTCCTCTGCCATCCTTTGTGGTAGGACCTTACGAACTAATGATTTACCAGAACCATTGGCTCCAGTAAGAACTGTTACCTCAAATGGTTTAATTCTTTCGAGATTTGTTAATACCTTTTCTAGGTAAACATCAGCTTCTTGTTCGTTCCACATCATTTTTTTACCTTCGGTTTTTTGTGTCTATGATCTTTTCCTTCCCATAGCCATTCGCCCTGGTAGGTATGATTATCACACCAGTTTTGGCAAGCCTTTTCCGTATAGAAGAAGGGAATTGCATTCTCTCCGGTATAAACTTCAGCCCTTTTGGTAGGTAATGGATTATAATGTACTGGCCCATCTGGAGCATTATCTGGTAATGCTCCAACCCAAACTGGCCATTTCTTTGCTTTCTCTTTAAAGTCGTTACAGAAAGACCTGATATTCTTAATAATCTTGTCCATATCCTTTGGTGATCTCCACCAATAAACCTGAGATTCATAGATTAAGGATTCATCAGTATAACAAGTTTGTGTGCTGTCATGAACCTCAAAGCTGAAGGTACTCTGTTGTGCATAGAATTTTATACAACAAGGAGTATGTCCTACTTTTGTGTAGAATTTGTCTAAGGTTTCGAAGAATTTGTCTATAGTCATTTGGATAATGTTGTCCAGAGCGTATCTGCATTTGAATTAAAAACTATGTCTACGGTACTTTCTTTTACCGCCCAATTGCCGTCAAGGATTTCTAACTCCAAAGAGCCCTTACCCCAACCGGCATATCCCACGTATATTTTTGCCTTGTTCTTGTTGGCATCCTGGTGTGATATAAATCCCTCTAATGCTCTGAGGGAATCCTTCGTTCCAATATAAATTCCATTGGCTATTTCATCACCACCATAGAGGGAGTTATCATGATGGAGCATTATTCCGCCACCCTCTGTCATTGGGCCTCCAACATTAACAGGAAAACCTGAATGGATTGTCATACCAGTCATAGCTTCCATCGTTTGAGGAAACACCTGATTAAGAATCAATCCCAATGTTCCATCCTCGTCATGGTTACAAATTAATATAACCGATTGGGAAAAGACAGGATCAATCATATCGGGTTCTGCTATCAGTAAGGAACCTTTCTTTAAGTTTTTTATAATCTCACTCATTGATTAAAATTTATAAGACAAAAGTAATAAATTGTTTTTGAATAAAAAAATACTAAATGTTAAAGATTATATAAAATCTTAAAAGCTATTTGATATATAGATAATGGATAGGAAAGAATATTATAAGGAATATTATAAAAAGAACAAGGAAACTATCTCTAATAGAACTAAATTATATTTAGAAACTCATAAGGACCCCGAAGAGTTAGGGAGAAGGAAAAATTATTCTAATCAATATAGTAAAAATAACAGAAAAAAACTAAACGAATATGCAAAAAATTATTATAGAGAAAAAGTAAAAATTAAAGATAAAAGTTCAATTAAAAAATCTGAAATAGAGCTAACAAAAATTAGAAAAAAGAGAAACAATTATGTGAACGAAAAACGAAATATTGATCCTATTTTTAAAATGAGTAGTAACATTAGAAATCTTATAAGAAATGCTATTAAAAATCAAGGATATACAAAAACATCAAAAACATATAGAATCTTGGGTTGTTCGTATAAAGAATTTAAAATATGGATAGAGAATAAATTCGTGGATGGGATGTCATGGAATAATTATGGTGAATGGGAATATGATCATATAATACCTATTAGTTCGGCTTTAAATGAAGAGGATCTTATTAAATTAAATCATTATAGTAATTTTCAACCATTATGGAAAATTGATAATATTAAAAAGAGTAATAGGATTAACTAGAAAAATTATTCTTATCGAATAGAAACTCCTCCGCAATTAACGCTAATACCTAATGCAAGATATGCTATTTTAATTAGTGTAATATGAAGACCCCTTGTTTGCTTTACCATCTCCTCCTTATTGCTATTATGGATGATAAAGTCGCAATACTTCATATTCTCATCATGTTTTTGGAGTTTAATACGACGCATTACTTCTGCTTCGGTTACCATATCCCTTTTCATGGCTCTAGCAATCCTCATATTCAATGGGGCATCCACACCAACCATAAGATCAACTTGGTTAGATGTATTTGTTTCGTAGAAAATTGCAGATTCAATAAGGGCATAATGGCAATCACTCATATTCTCTTCCTGTTCTTTACACCAATTGTCTAAATGCTTTTTGAATGGCTCCTTTAATATTATCTGAACCTTCTTTTCCAGCTCCAGATTATTAAATATTAGATCTCCAATATGTTTACGATTTAAAAGACCATCGGGTTGATAGGAGTCAGCACCAAGGAGATTGATGATGTCTTGTTTAACCTGTGGATCATTCACCATCAGCCACTTGGCCCAATGATCTGAATAGTACACAGGAATTTTCATCACTTTTTCAAATTCCTGACATACTGTTGTTTTTCCTGCGCCAATTCCGGCTGTAATACCAATGCGAATCATAAAGGTTGTGTTTTTATTCTTATTTACTAAATGGTGGTGTTAGAAAGTAATCCTAAATAATAATCTATTTTATAGAAACCACTTTCATTATCCTTCACTTTCTTAATGTGATGTATTATTTAATGATCCAATACAAATATTTTCAGGTGTTGTTGTATTCCATATGTTTGTACTAATCATATGACACCTATGCTCAGTATTCTTTCTACCCCCATTTTCACACCATCTATTAATAGATTCTATCATAGTTCTATTATTCTTAGAATCATTAGTCCATGGACACTCTTTACATGAATGCCTTAAATTAGAATTCTCCATTTCTTACTTCTTCTAAAAAATCCAACCAATCAGTGAGTGTGAATCTAGGTTCTATTATTTCAACTATTACTTCTTTTATCCTAACTACTTGGGGATTTACTCCTTCTGAATATGGATAGGTATTTTCTTTCATACCCCTTTACAGTTTTCTTTGTAAGGTTCTTATATGGACAGGGTTCTTAATAGCCCCTTTTGTTATATCATCAACCCAAATCCTTCCATAGCCTTCTGTTCTTAGCCATCTACCATCCTCTCCCAGTATGCCAATAAAATTTACAGGAATACTTACTTCTATTTGTTTGTCCATTTTGAATAAGTTGTTTTAAATTCTTCTAATGAGCCTTCTACTCTTACGAATCCCCTTGAATTTAAAGATACCCAAATATTATCGCAGTTACGGCAAATCATTTTATTAGTGCTTATATCAAATGCTATTTGGAATCCTTTAATATACCCATCGTCTTCTGGATCGCAGAGATATTTGGAATATACTACTTGTCCTGTTTTAGGATGAATCCAAAGAATTTCCCAATCTGGATTTGTCATTTTCCTTTCTTTGAGCCACTTATCAGTTTCCAAAATTACCTGATGTGGATCAAGCCCAGGAGGTATTCGGTCTGCCTCTACTATTACTGGCATTTTCTTGATAGCCCTACGCAATTCAATGATATACTTTTCAACAGCATCCAAATCCGTTAATGCTTCCTTATGGGTAATTTCCTTAATAGGAGTTTGGAGATCAATATTCTTTATCCTAATCCCTAGGATTTTCTCAATTTTCTCAACTATATTATTTGTGTCCATTATAATCCAGAGCTATGTAAATTTCTAATATATTTAGATACGTATAATGAGGTTATTCGATTAGCACAGCGAATATGGGCTTCTATGTTATGAAGAGTTTTTTCGTCTGGATCTTTAATCTGTTGTAATTTCCCAGCTAAATTACGATGTCTCTGTGCAGCCTCCATAAGCTTATCCCTTCCTCCTGTGAAAATCATACTATTCTTTTTTGGCGTGTTTACGAAATTCTGTTAGTGTCTCATTATACTTGGTTTTGTATATTTCATAAAGTTCGCTCCAGTCATTACAATACATAACATTGTCATAGAATCCATTACAGCAGGCATAGTTAGTGATTTTTCCTTCCGTAGAAATTTGTATGCCATAAAAGATTATACGGATCGCATGCCATAATGATTTCTTTCCAACGCTATCATTATATGATTCAGGTACTGTTAATTTTTTCTTTGCCTTAACCCAGGAATTAGAGCTCTTTGCACAAAAAGCATGTCTCAATTTAACTAGGTCTGGTTTAAAGGACTTATAAAAATTTGGGTCCTTTAATTTAAGAATGAATTTTTCTGGTAAAAACACGCACTCCAGGGCAGAAGGTTCGTGTTCATTAATCCTCTGGTGATGTTGGTGTAAGTAATAGAAATTAACGTTTATTAAATTGTCTGAAAATTGTTCGGTATGAATTTGGTTGGCTTTAATAATAACAATAAAATCCCAGTCCGAATCAGACCGAGAATTACCATATACACGAGACCCGTACATATAAGCCTCGATTACTTGGTCGTCTTTATATCCAGTACGTTTTAGGAGTTCCTGGTATATCTCCTCCTTTGTGGAATCCTTATTTAGCATTGATTCTATCTTTTAAAAGTTGTTCTATTATTCTATTACCGGTTGAGATAAAAGTATTTTTATCAGCTCCATTTTAACAAATCTACTTGTCACATCAATTTTTGGTAAAAGTTGGATTTTAGCATCTTTATTTACTGGATCAATAGCAAAATAGAATTTCCCCTTATCCTTATTTTTGTATTCCCCATCAGTAATTTTCAATGTTCCATTATTACCTCAGAAGCACATTTTAGTTTACTTCCCAACATGCGGATATTGCATTAAAATTATAATTCCAATAATTGCAAGGGCTTGCCAAATTCCATATATCCAGGATAGATATTTCTTATCATCCAGTATCCTTTTTATGTCGGGATTAGATACGGTTAAAAACCCCGCCACTGGAATCCACATAACCCACTTTTTCCAGGTTTCCCTAATAATTATTTAGACTCGTTAATAATAATTGTACCCTCCAAAACTCCCTTAGAAGATTTTTCGTGGAAGGTAGAAGTTACAGGAACTTCATTCGGAGACATTGGCTGTGTGAGATACCAGATCTCATTGTCCTTCCAGGTAACATTCATCAGTTTCTGGCCGGCAGGAAGGTTGATTGTTTGGCTACCACCCAAATACCTTGCTCGGTAATTTCCTGTACATTGCCACAATAAAATTGATCCCCCAATAAGGAGGAAAGCGATTAACGATATGCCTTTGGCATTGTTCGAACTTTTCTTTGGTAAACTCATTTTGGTATTATTTGTGTGTTATGGAATCATTGTTTAGTTTCTTAATACTATCCAATGGAGGAGCATCTGCTGGAACTGTGTCTTTCTTTGGTGTTGCAGTATCCCAGGCTGGATTCCACCTTTCAATTAATAATGTAGATTTTGGGACACCATTTTGATCCATTTCTACATTGTAAATAGCATCCCCTTCCCGGACAACCCAGTCTTTTCCATTTACTTGTGGCTGCTCCGAGAATATTCGCCCGGCTGGATGTTCTGCCTTAACCTTGTCAAAATTTGTCTGGGCTACTGGATTGTTACATGCTCCTATTAATAGCAGTAATGGTATAAATAGTCGTTTCATTTAATACATTTTTTAAACATACAAATATAATAAAAAGTCTTTGACAAAAAAAATACTAAATGTTAAAGAAAATATAAAAGATAAATACGATATGGAAAGTAGATATTATTTGCACATCTCATCTAATGAAAATAGGGAATCTATATTGGAGAATGGATTGGTACCTAAGGCTGTGATAGAGAGTAAACAATTTGATAAGGAGCAGCGTGAAGAATTACATGCAAGTTTGGGGGAGCCCAAGATATTCGGTGTTCCTATGGGAAATGATTTAGATGCGTATGATATAATTGATGTTAGAAATAGAGTATTTCCAGTTCCTCTTATTGTTCATGGGTTTACCGATGAAGAATACGAAGAGATTGTACAGGAAGGGAAGGAGGATATTGATTTTGATGGAGAAAGAGCAAGATTTAAGTCAGAGCATGACGAAAGAATGAGGGGAAACGAGCATCAACAAAAAATTGCTAGCTTTGGATATAGTGAAGATATGATGGAATTGGAAAGAAGATTAAATTCCAGAATTAATAAGATTTGTATCTCTAGAGCCAAGAATTTTGACATTTGGCTTATAGATAATAAAATCGCTATGTGTGAATGGGAAGAAGATCCACATGGGTATGATGATACAGTAGGGGACGAAGCATATATGACTAATAAAGCAATTCCTGTCAAAGCGCTTGAACTAGTTGCGACTGATAATATGGTGACTCGAAGCGATATGCCCAATGAAAACTTGAATCATTTGATAAGTTTTGAGAAATTCAATTTGGGCTCTTAGACATACATCATAACCTAGGTGTTACAGAGATAACAATTTTATCAAGAAATTTGAACAATGTTTCAGTTCTTGAGATATTAATTTTATTGTAATATTTAGGTAGTTCTATAAAGACCGAAATCCTCTCTCCAATATACATAGTAATCTTTATACCCGGTATCACCAACCTGAGCCATCCTCAATTGATATTGATATTCTTGATTTTCCATTAGCGGTAAACTATAATATAATTCATCTACCCAAACAGGTAAATTATAAATAACCCTCCTTCTATCATTATAAGGTTGTTCCGCTATAAAATGGATATAAGCCGCATTAGCCATTAACCAACTCGGAATTACTGAATCAATTATTTTAGATATGGTTTGTGTATGGTCGTTTTCATAATCCCTTGAACCATATCTATTATAACCAAGATAATAGATATGGATTTGTTTTTCCAATCCAAATAACACAGCCGTAAATGGACTTAGTTTCATATAAAATCTCTATTGTTGCCCCAAATATGTCTTCTTGTTTTGCTACGATATAATCCAATATCAGGTCTCCAATAAATCCATAGATCCCCTTGAAATGCTTCTACTACTTTTATATTGATGTCGCTTTGACGTTCAACTAAAGGCAACTTATTAATTAATGTTTCGGGAGTAATCCCAATAAAGCTATAACGAAATGTAGTTGAATTAAGTCCTGTTAATTCAGGCCTATCACAATGCGTATCTATTAGATCAACTATTTGTTGGTAAACAATAGCATTAATACCATCTCTCCATCCTTCTTCAAAATACCTAGGCCCAACTTCACAATAATTAAAGGAAATATGAACCCTATATTCTAATCCAAAAAGAGCAGCAGTAAAATAACTAGATTTTACAATTAATCCACTATTTGTAGATATTGTTTTTTTACCATTTATCTTATTATCCATTTAAGAAAGTAATTGGTTTTTCAATAAACTTAACTAACCTTTCTAATAACGCTAAATCTTTTAGCAAAAATCCGCTAGTTCCGCTAGTTCCGCTAGATCCGCTAACAGTTCCTGTCCCGGAAGTACTTGTATTGACTCTATACATCCCAGAAGTACCAGAACTTCCAGAAGTACCAGCACTTCCTGATGATCCAGAAGAACCATTACCACTATAAATAGAGCTTTCAAGATCCCAACGCCAATCCCACATTTTATAAAATCCAGTTTCCCTATTCCAATAAATATTATACTTTATTGAGGCATCTATTTGATTTTTTCCTAGAGCCCCTGTTCCGGAAGGAACAATAGCACATTCCCCATGAATGGTAATATCATCTACTCCCTTTTCATCCTCATCATTGACAATTTTTGGAAGTAGCTTTCTTAGTTCCTCCGCATTATAGTTGGTAATCTTAAATTGATATAACCCGTCATTGGATTGTCTAATGAGATTATAACCAATATCATGCTTATCCAAAAACCCCAGGAAAGCATTATACATTTCCTTATTGATAGAATCGGTATCATCACTAATGTCAATAATTACCCCGAATTCTTTGATGCCAAATATATCTTTTGTAAAGTCGTCTAATAAAATAAATTCTTCCATATTAAATATTTATCAATTTCTTATCTTCTACTGAAAAATTTACATCTTTGGTTCCACAATATTGAATAGACCTCTCTTTCTTCCCAATTTACGAATTTCCCATTTACATTTTCTATATGAATAAGATATCCTCCGTCTGATTCATGTTCAGATTTACTCACCTCTAATATTTCTTCTACAAACTCCTCTGCATTAAAACCACGAACATCCAAAATATAATGGGTTGGATGTTCATCCAACCCCCAAATCTTTTTAACTATTTTCCAATCCGGATGTTTCTTATCTATTATTTCCTTGAGGTCTCTTGCAACATCATATGTTATTGAAGGATTACCACCCAATGAAATTTTAACCTTATTGTTAAGGTTAAACATATCCCTGGTAAACTCGGTAATTGACTCAGGGAGTTTCGGTTTTAATATCTCTTTCTTAACTTCAATCTTTAATTTTTGTTCTATATAATCTGCAATCACAATAATAGCTTCCCCATCAATCCATAAATGATCCTTTCCATTTATAGTTAAGGAAAAATCTCCATCAGTAGGATCCAAAACTACCCTAGTAATAGAAACTATTGGATTATGTTTAGCCTTATCCCTAGCATCTAATCCCCGAAGCATTTTATCCAGAACATCACTTCTAACTGGACGAGGTCTTTTAATACCCCTTTCTGCATCTGTACCGCCCCTATTAGGAGAAGGCTTAAGATCCAGGCGAGGATTAGGAACATAATTGTAATACTCGGTAGAGGTACCGGTGTTATCGTGAATTGCCACATCCAGATCAGTCCAGTCTGTTATTTTCTCCCAGTTCTTAATACAATATATTTTGGCGCACTCAATAACATGTTGAGATGCGGTAATATATTTGTTATAGAAACCTCGGAAATCCTCACCAGTCCAGAAATTTGACTACTGCCAAATTTTTTCATATTCCTCTTCAGTGGCGGCAGAGGGACGCATTAACATTCCAAACATAAAATATCTATTTAACTTTTGAGGTAGTAAAATATACCCCAAAAAATTGCTGCCATTATCAGGGCAAAAAAGTTTTGTGACCATTTATTCCTGAAGCAATTAATAGTTACGATAATTTGTATTACCGAAAATATAATAGCTAGGATTAAGACTATTGTGATTAGTAATTTCATATCCGGATTATTTTAATAGTTTCAAACTGTCCCGCCTCGAGCTATCAACAGTAGGTTCAGGAATAAATTTATGATGCCCAATAGTATCTCCTACATGGTATTTATAGGTGGAGTCATCAAAAATCTCTGAATTGGTACCATCAGTAACCTTATAAGAAGATAATCCCAACTGACTTACGTATTCGGTATAAATAGTTTTTTTGGATATTCTCCAATCCTTGCTTGGATCTAATTCACCACTACATCCACTAAGCAAGAGTAGTAGGAAGAGAAACATTTGCTTTTTCATTAGTTTGATTTAAACGATTATAAATATCTTTTGGACACCATGAAATATACCCATCTGCATAAGTGACCTTGTATCCGTGTGTGAATGGCTGACTAATCATCACATTATTGGGAAATTGCTCCAAATGAAACTCATGAAGAGTCATTGGTATTGCACTCAAAATTTTTGTATCATTCGATTCCTCCGCTGGTGTTTTCTTTTTCATTCCCATTTTTAGTGTTTGATTTAATCCATAAATAAGAAATTATCATAACAATTCCTAAGAATATAAATAGATCATTAAAAATTCCCATATTTGGTAATCCTTGTGTTGAATTTAAAAACATAACTATAAATGTTTTATGATTACATATAAACCAAGTATTGATAAACCAACAATACAATAGAGCCATCTCCGAAGAGCACGATTCTTTAATATGTAACGTTTGGATTCTTCATATCCAGAGATAGCATAAATTATAGCACCGGCATCCATCTGGAGTTTCATTTCACGGGCCATCTTTTCCTCTATGGGATCCTTATTGGACATATTCCTTTTTCTCTCCTTGTCCAATTGAATAAATAAATCGGCTTCTCTATCCCTCAATTTTGATATTGCCCTATCTATATCTTCTATTTCATCAAACATTCTATTTCCTTTTTAGTAGATGATAAGCTTTAGTTAATTTCTCTCCTTTTTTTTGTATTTCTAATGGAAGAGGATCCAGATCATTTTTTAGATGAATTTCATAATCCTTTATCTTACCCATCTTAATCTCATCCTTTATTGAAATATAATACTTAGGTGACAATAAATTATCAATCTTTTCTATTAATTTTTTTGGTATTAGAAATATAGAAATACATGATACTATAAAAAGCCCAAGAAAAATAATATTAAACATATTTAAAAATGGTTAAAATACTTGCTCAATAACATACCAAAAAAGTGATATAATATGTAATGATTAAAGTCAATTTTGGTGTTTAAATTTTATGCTTAAAATCGACCAAATTAATGACCAAGTGCATAATATTCAATCATTTTCATTGGGTCATTTTCATTTCATAGGGTAAGGAGGTATCCTCTTCGAGATAGATGACCTCAATGCCGTGGGCTTTACAGAATTCTATCTCCCCTTTGATACCAGTTGATAATTCCCAACCGGGTAAAGTATAGA
>Ga0214178_1000006_pt1 | contig 103298 bp, 156 predicted proteins | sample TroBogEpilimnion_28_FD_153016 | JGI IMG/M metagenome (GOLD analysis project Ga0214178, IMG submission 153016) | Freshwater microbial communities from Trout Bog Lake, WI - 17SEP2007 epilimnion | ecosystem: Environmental > Aquatic > Freshwater > Lake > Epilimnion/Euphotic zone | place: Trout... | reverse complement strand
TACTAGTTTTGGTCCAGGTAATTTAATACTAGGAAGTACTGACGGCCTAATTAAAATGTTTGTTGGTAATACAGCGCAAGCCAATGTCATACAACAAATAGCATCAGATGGCGTTGAAATCTTTGGTAATGTTAGTGCCACTGGTAATATTACTGCTGGTAATATAACAACTACTGGATCAACAGGTAATATCACTGGGGCCAATGTTATTAGTGCTGTAACACTATCAGCTTCCGGCAGTGCAAATCTGTATGCTGTTAATATGTCACAAAGTATTGCTTGGCCTGACGCTTCACAGATCTACGTAGATACTGATATTGTTGTTCAAGGAAATGTTGGGGCACTTATCACTAGTCCGGGTACAACACAAATTACTGCTGGCTCAAATACTTGGTCATTTGATAATACTGGTAATTTAACTACTCCTGGCAATATTAGTGCCGTTGGTAACATTACAGCCTCTGGACTATTAATTAACACAGTAACAGGCATTACTTCTAATGCTGGTAATATTAATATTAATCAAATTACTGGCCTTGGTGGATATCTTAATGCTATTGGTGCTAACTTATCAGGCAATATTAATGCCGCTAATCTAAGTTTATCAGGTAATATTATTAGTGATGCCAACATAAGCGGTAATGTAAATGCTGCCAATATATCCGCAGGCAATATCAGTTTAAGTGGTAACATCTTTGCATATGGCGCTAACATTTATAGTGTTAATGGCCTTACAATGGAAGGTGGAAATCTTACAATGTCTTCCATTACTGGTATGGGTGGTAGCATTAGCGCGGAAGGCAATATAATAGGTGCTAATTTAAGTGCTACCGGTGACATCACTGGTGCCAGTTTCAATACAGCGGGCGCAGGTGGCGATCTTATTATGAGTGGTGGTAATGTTACTGGTGCTAGTAGAATCGTTACAACTCCAACTGCTCTAGCTAACTTAACTGCCGTAGCAGGCGGACGAGCATTTGTCAACGATGGCAACTTAGTAGCTATAGGTAACTTTGGATCACAAATTGGCACAGGCGGATCAAACGTCGTACCTGTGTGGTCGGATGGCGCTAACTGGTATATAGGTTAAACCATGCCACAAATAGGAGCAGGCATAACCGTCGGATCAGGAATATACACAACACCGCCGTTGGTGACCAGTGGATTGTTGTTGAATTTTGATGCGGCTACCTATTCTGGTTCAGGCAACTGGATCGATACGGTAAGCGGGGTCAATGCTGTTCCTTCAAACGCACCAGCTTGGAGTTCAACCAATGGCGGAACCTTTGTGTTGGATGCTCTGTCTGTTCAATACTTTACTGTGCCTTGGCCCACATTCCAACCTACATATACCTTGGACATATGGTTTAACTTTACTGCTAGTCAGATATATACATCTCCTTGCTTGATATCCGATGACTTTTCTGGCAACTTTAACTTTACAATAAATGCCGCCGGTAATTATCTACAAACTGGCTGGTACACTACCAACTGGCAAGGGCAATATGCCACCAACAATGTGCCAACAGCACTAACACATGATGGATCTACTTGGTATAACATCATCATGGCCGTGGGCGCAGGCGAATACAAAGACTACATTAACGGAGCAGTAAGTTATGCTCCGGGCAATTTTGGAGGTGGCTCTGCTCCTAACGGTAGTAGTGCTTTACAACAATTTTATATTGGTAAACGCTGGGACGGCAGTGATACAGTAAATGCCAAAATGGCTGTGGTCAATGTATACAACCGTGCCTTAACTGACGCAGAAGCCAATCAAAACTTCAAACACTACAAGGCACGCTTTGGACTATAGGGAAAATAAATTATGACAATGACAATAGGGCAAGGAATCACAATAGGTGGTAATATTTCAATTACAAATGAACAGGCAACTATTCCCCAATTAGATATCACGGGACATACATTTGGTCAACCATTTGCTTCCGTTACATTTAACATAACCAGTGATGGTGGTAGCCCCATAATTGAAGCTGGAGTCATTTGGGGATTGCCTGGGCAGACAACTTACGCTATCAGCGTGGATAGTTGTGTGACTACTAGCACTACTGCAGAAAGAAAAGCTGTACGAAGCGGGGATAATTGTGCCAATCCAATACTTACTGGAATAACCGGATCACAAACAGTTGGTTTTAACGCCAGTGAATTTCTATATGAATCTATCAATGCTGTAGCATATGCCATCAATTCAGCAGGCATATCGTATAGTCCTACAGTACTGACTTGGGTTCCTACTATTTGTTTAGCTGAAGGAACATTGATTACACTAGCGGATCAAAGTACAAAACCTATTGAAAACATTCTAATGTCAGACTTGATTAAAGTTTGGGATTTTGATAACGGTGTATTTGCTTCAGCCAAACCGTTATGGATCAAACAAAAAGAAACCACCACACAGTATAACTTACTGACGTTTAGTGATGGATCTACACTTAAAACTATTGAACAGCACAGAATCTTTAATAAAGAAACCGGAGCATTTACTTACCCAATGACTGATGATACTCCTATTGGCACTACAACTGTTAATGTGCTAGGCAATGAGGTAACATTGGTTGACAAGTGTATTATGATTGATACTGTCAACTATTACAATATAATTACCGAGTATCACTTAAATCTATACGCTGATGGTATTTTAACCAGTATGCGTTATAATAACATTTATCCTATTGATAATATGAAGTTTGTTAAAGACTCTCGTCAGCTACGCAACCATAATGAGTTTGTTGGTATAGATCAGCGTTGGATTCATGGTTTACGATTAACAGAACAAACAATACCATTAGCGGCTATTAAACGATACACACAGCGACTAAAGTACACAGACGCTAATCAGCAGATAATAAAGGAAACAATATCATGACAGCACCAATACAAATAGGACCAGGAATACAAATAGGCGGTGGCATTGGCATTGGCGCAACTACGTCATTTAGAGTAAATCCAGGGGATATTACATTTAATACATTACTCTATAGTGGATATAGTTCTTACAGTTCAGCAGGATTTACTTCTGACGGCACACAAGTATACAATGGTATTTGTTATACTATATCACCAGCACTTCATGATCAGATTACAGCCGCAATGACTTTGGCCAGCATGGATCCAATTTATGCGTATGCTTGGAATGTTACCTGGACCACAGGTGGTACCAGTATAGCACGAGTGGGGCTTGACGCCAATGGAGTCAACACTTTGGCCTTTTCACTAATTGATCAAGCTGATACACAGTGGCAAACTGGTGGTATTAATGGACCAACACAGACAGGCGCATTTACATTCCCAGCTACCTTTACACCATACTATCCACTTACAACATTAATCTATGCCAACAACTGGTGTTAAATTGTAACCGATGATTACGTTAAGGCCCGCTAATACCAGAGGCAATGTTCGAGCCAGCTTTATCACCAGCTACCGAACATTTAGCTTTCCCGCATATTACGATAGTCGATATATGAACTATAGCCATTTACAAACTATCAATGATGATCGGGTTCAATATGCTTGGCAAGTACCTTGGCATGAACACAAGAACATGGAAATCTTTGGCTATGTGGTAGAAGGCTCCTCCCATCATGTGGACAGTTTAGGCAACGATGTAGAAGTTCCGGCTGGCGCCGTTCAGCGTATGAGTGCTGGCACCGGCATATGGCACACAGAAGGCAATACTGCCGATACTCCTAACCGTTACTTACAGTTATGGATTCGACCTAACATACTAGATACTGAACCAACACATGACTGGTATCAGTTTACCCGAGAAGATAAATTAAATCGCTTTTGTGATATTACTGAACGATTGCCTATCAAACAAGACGCTAAACTACTAGCAGGTATCTTCACTGATTATTTTATGCAATTCTTACAAACAGAAAGACACTATTACTTGTACGTTGTCACCGGTCAAGCACAGATAAACGGTATTGATGTTGTAGAAGGAGATGGATTAAGTTTTGAACAAGAAACTTTTCTCGAGATAACAAATCCCGTTGAATCAGAAATTATACTGTTTGACTTAGTTTGAGTTCTTTAATATGCTTGCAATCACCCTTCTGCCACTTGGAAGCAGGACAATTACACGACCATGCTCCCGCATCATCTGTTACAGTATAGATATTGCCTGCTGATCCAGGAACACGATATTCTTTTCCAGGTTTAGCTTCTACAACTTCTTCTCGAGGTTTAAAATTCCAAGTATTATCTATTTCTTTAAACTTGCGATGGCTAGTGCTAAACGGAATTGGTTTGGTAAACTCTTGAACTTCGTCTCCACTTGCTTTAACATAAGCAAACATTTTATCTTTGCCATCTGTTACAAAGTAAGTGTGATTTGGTACTTCCCAATCAGTAGTTTCTTGTAAGATTTTCATCCTGTTACACGCTCACTGGGTTTGTAATCACGAACCATTTTAACCAGTCGGTCTCTGTGTTGGATAATACAATCCACTATATGAGTGTATGCTTTAGCGTCGTGCCCACCAATATGCCATTCATATTCTCCCATCGGTGTATATCCTACTTTATAATCATAAATGGTAGCAATAGTTTCGTCTTCAAAAGTAAGAGCCCATTCACAGGTAGTTTTATCTAAGTTATGGTCATTTGGACCGTATTTAGGTCGACCAAAAATCTCTACAAGCTCAGAGTATGTAATAGGAAACTCGCCTTTAGAGCTGGTCATATTAACATTGGCATCATTAGTAAATTTCATCTTCTTCCTCTTCTTCAATATTCTCGTCACTGGTATCAATAACTACACTACCAATTCTAATAACACCGCCTGCTGAAAATGTACTGAAGTCTTGTACGAATTCAATCACACGACCACTGCTTAGATTTTGTAACTCATCGGGCGCAATATCTTTGACATTGACACAGCCAATTAAGCCAGCATCTACAGGATACTTGTTTCCTTGTTCATCCCTATAAACACCATCACCATATTTGGTAGTAAATGTAGCAAAGCGAGTACCATCTTTGAGATTAAACTCACCATCTAATACATTATTGTCGCTACAAGTTAACGAGCAAAACTCGTCCCAACGATCATGCATAACATAGCAAAGATCCCCGATATAATAAGTGCCAGCTTTCATCATACTGTACAAGCCTCCCAAGATAAAAATCTACGTTCTAATTCAGCTTCATAAAGATTTAACATATTTTCATAGTTTACACCACGAGGTTCAAAACCTTTATAGTAATCAATTTTGCTAGTAATTTCTTTTAACGGCAAAGCTCTTAGGCTTTGTTTAAATTCTGTGTTATTCATAATTTTCCTTATTAAGCTGCAACTGGACCAAGTGATGCGGGTAATGGGATGTTCAGTATTTCACAAACACCTACGTAGTTACACTGAACTTCCATAGCAATATAATCAATGTCTTCAGCATCGAGGTCTGTGTAATTGTCATAACCAAGATCTTCACAGATTGCGTCAGCTACTTGTAATACATGTTTTTGTCTATTGTATTTCATATCAACTCCTTTTATTAATAAATGCTAGTTTTTATTTTAAGTCAAAAACCAGCAAAAAGCGACTGCAAGTTTCTGGGGTATCAAGGCTCCCCAAGGATCGCACGACCCCATTACAGCCTTATTCCGATAAATTCATAATGCGAGCGTCATATTCCATAAAACTTACTTCCATCGGAACAAACACTTCTTTACCGTTGCGGCTAGCGTCGCTTTCATCCATTTCGCCACCGAACACATCATTTTTTACTTTGATTTTAAAAGCCTTGTAGCCTTGTGAGTTAGTAACTTCTAACACAACACCTTCTACATAACTATCCATACGACCACGCATGGGTTTAAAATCATAAGCACGAATGTAGTCACCAACTGTAGCTACGTTTTCAAATTTTAACATTTTTGCTCCTGTTTGTTTACTATAATGCAAGTATAAGCTCGGCTGAATTTAGCGTCAACCAAAATATCGGCTACGGTTATGATTTTTGAGCCTTGTAGACATTGACTCACACGCCCTAAGTTCGTTGTTTTCTTACAACAAACCGCGTTTTTTGAGGATTTCTAAGGATTTTATAGCGCAATTAGCCCAAGACCAGCGAGTTCTAATTATTTCGCTATTTTTAATGGCTTGAGCATTTAATGCCGAATAATTAGTGTAGGCATGACGCATTGCTTTAGCAACTTCATCTACAGTAGTAACAGCCCACTTGCCGTAATTGCCATTGGGAGTATGATAAAATTCTTGATATTCAAGACAGTCAATTGGTTGTAATTCATAATTGACAAATACACAAGAAGATTTAATATCTTGTAGGAATTCTGTTTGTGCTGAATAATAGGTAGTAATTATGGGCAGTCCTGAAGCGGCTGCTTCAATTAATGGCAATCCCCAACCTTCTGCTTTGGTAGGCATGACAAAAACATCTGCTGTACGATATAATTCTGCTAATTGTTCAGTGGTTTGATAACCCCAAATTAATTTAATATTATTGGTATTGTATAGTGCGATTTTTGCCTGTAATTCAGCGTATTTTTCTTCTTGATTACGAAAGAAATCCGTTTTAATTATTAATTCAACTGACGAATTATTATTGAATTCACTATTAAATGCTTCAATCGTTTCATTAAAACTTTTACGCCGTTCATATTTTCCAATTAATAAAAATCTAAATGGTCTATTTTCTTTTAATTGTAAATATGGATGAAATAATCCGCCGTCAACTCCTTCGGGAACTACTTCTATTTTATTGGAATCGATGCCATTTTCAATGGCAATTTTACGACCCCACTCGGACGGGATCCATAAATCGTGTGTGCGTAATACCGTCATTAATGTTTCAGGAATTACTGTTGATTCACTAACTGCCCAATTAATATTAACGCCTTTAAATAAATCATTTAAATTATTACAAACAAAAGATATATTAACATCGTTGGGCTGACTAATTTGTGCGGCATGCTTTATGGCATCGTAATCCTGAAAATTAACTAATTCAATTATGTCGTCAACGCCTTTAATTTGTCGCAGGGCTGTAACATAATTATAAAAATGGGTACCAATTCCCGAATCATTTGCTTGTCCAATTAATCGTAATTTCATTAACAATTCCAAATATATATTTTATCTTTGCGTTTACGACCCTTTGCTTGGCCCAATTGCTGTAATAATTCCTCTTCTGTGTCACAGGGAGTTAATCCCCATTTAACGGCATCATCATACATTTTGGGACTTATATTAAAAGCCACATGCCCACCCCGTTTAATGTGTTTGACACATTTTGCCCATAATGGAATAAAGAATTCCAAATAAAATTGTTTATCCGAAGACCAAAATTCCATTTTACGATATAATTCCATATTGATATAAGGTGGAGAAGTTAGTACAAAATCATAATCAATTTTACTGAAATCTACATTTAAACAGGAATCCCATATCATATTCAATCGTGATGTATTAACCATGGCGAATAATTCATTGCCATAATATGTTTTATTCTCGAGAAAATCCAGCATTTCATCGTAAGCTGGCTTCATTTCTATATTAGTATCAATTCCCGTATAATCTATGCCCAGCGACCAAGCACCCAACATACGGCCGCCCCAACCAGCTGTGGGATCTAGCACACTTTTGGCATTATATTTCTTATATAAGTATTTTGCTGTAGTTGATTTAAACATAACAATAGAACCAGTATTAATTCTATATGCTTCAAATACATTATTAGCAGGAACTCGACCCCCGCGATTGCGTTTACGAGTTTGGTCAATTAAATGAGCTCTTTTTACGGGATCTGCCCATATTTCATATATTGTTTCACGGGGCGCGCCTGAACGTAATCTAGTACAATGTAATAAATTCGCAAATTGGAAATGATAAAGAAATCTATTTCCCCAGAAATTATTTTCGTTTTCTGTACCTTTAAAACGATTTAATTGATTTAATTCAATATTTAATTCTTGGTCGGTAATTCTTTTATGATTAACGATGTCATCAATGGTAATTAATTCCAAATCGTCGTTAACTCGTTTGATTTTATCCATATTAAATTATACTAAATTAAATGGTATTAGTCAACAATTTAATTTAATGCGGATTTTAATTGCTCAATGGGAATTCCGTGTTCCAGATATCCCCTAGCAACGCTGAGAATATATGATTTTTCTTTGTGTTTAAAAACCTCATGTTCGGGATCCATAATATAAGCATAACAAGGAACAATTTTTCCAGATTCATTTACAACTTCCACACGAATTCTATCGTAATCTTTATGTAAACCCTCATCATAATCTAATACCGATAAATCATCGTGGTCAATACGCCATAATACTCCCACGACTTCTGAGCCCAAATGATATTCAATGTCAGCATAATGATGGATACGCAATTCAAAATTCTTTAATATTCCCAAACCCATATATTCAGCTGTGGGACAACGATCCATCATTACATGAGAATTTGAATTATGCCCATAAGCAAAATAAATTACGTCTTTTAATTCTTTTATTTTCATACTGAATATTCATTTAATATACGAATTGCCCAACTAAATGCTAAATTAGCTTCACTGGCCATGCTGTCACTCAATTTATTGCGTAAATTAGTTTTTAATTCTTCGGGATTGGCAAATTCTAAACTATAATGTCTGCCGGGAATTAATTTTTTAATCATTTGCCCACCATATAAATCGCCCATGTGCCAAACATACAAGTGAGCCAGCACGTCATCGTGATATGTTAATCCCAATAAGTATTCGTAATAGGCCTGGGCCGCTGAACTATAATTATATGAATATTCTGTGTTGGATAATTCTTGGAAATCTACCAGCAATTCTCGACTGCGTTCAATTCCCTGTAAATCTTCCAATATGCCCAGTGTACGAGCTTTGGCTTCTATTACAGGATAAAATAATGATTTATCATAGACAAAATTCGACCATGCTTTCAAGGGTAAATTACCACGAAATACTGCTGTCATAAATGGTGTAGATTCCGCCAGCTTGTGTTGCGCCCCAGTTAATTCTCGTAAACTCATTTCCAACGATCCTGATAGTTATGACGATATGATGCTTGAGATTCTTGGCTGTTATATGTGTTTTCAACTGATTTAATAGCTGAAAATACACGATTATTTAATTTATTTACTATACGCTGACTCATTACTGCCAACTCCTGCTTGACATCGTTGCTACGACTTAATTTAATCAGCGCACGACCCAACTCCATCCTCATAACACTAAGCGAATAATCTTCCCAAGTTTCATCCATACTATTACTTATCTAACCCGCCCATTTTAACGTAAACAATACAGCGTCTTCCGCCAGCTCAAAGTACCAAGAACGATAATTTTGCTCAGTACGACCCCGACAATTAGCTTCAACCCAAGAACGAATATCTATAGCATGGTGGTTATCCATATAGCGTGATAGTGTATATTTGTGCCATGCGCCCTGACTGACCAGTGATTCTAAGTGTATTCCCCACGCGATTTCTTGCTCGACCCGACGATTATCCTGCCGCCAATATTCACGCTGATTATCCACAAATCATCCCCATAGAATTAAAGAAACAGCACGAAGTGCAACGCTCATGACGCATTATTCCACTATCCTTACACCACCGTATTTTAACATATAAAACACCGCCATCCGATCTGAATCAATCTCCACATAATGCTGCTGTCGATCCTGGGGAACACCAAACTTAACACGCCATCCCTGCCCTCGAGCCAGTAAGGGATACACTTGTGGCGTCGAATAATCTATAGGTCCCACTAACTCTACCAATTCTCGCAGTATACAAGCTAAATCACTACGATATAACTCATCCTGATAAAAACTACCCAATCGTTCCGTTATACTGATAAGAGTCATACTGGCCTATAGAATAAGAGACTAAGCACGAAGTGCAACGCACCAGACATCACATAAATTTCAAGGCAAAAAACGCAGCATCTTTACTGGAGCTAAAGTATACATGCATTTCATTGTTGACACCTTGCCAAACTTCGTGTAAACCTTTAATATTTTTTTCACACCATAAATTCATATCACGATAACTTTTATCCATGTTAGTGACATTGTGTATAATAATTGAATGGTTCATAAAAATCATAGCCTTAACAAAATCTCAGCGCAAACTCTGCGGCTAAGTGTGGATCATAATGTGGATCATAAAACTCAAATATAACGTGGGTAAAACTACCGTGATAACTATTACGAGATTGATGCCATTGAGATAAACGCAAGTTACTCGAACACCAATCACGAGCTGCCAAAGACTTAGAGCCTTTTGGAACAGCTACTGGCACACGTTCTTGACTCATTGACATAGTTACATGAACTTTAGCGCATGACGGCCGTGCTGAAACTCAAAACAATACTCTCGTTGATATCCCTCACTGACACTGGTACGACTGCTGTATATACGACATTGACGGCTGCTGATTAACTCTTGACAATATGCTACAGCCTTAGTCCATTGGGGGACATCAAAGTGGGAAAATTTAACACAGTAGTCAAAAGTTGTCATAGTGCTAGTATAACACCGTTATGCGAGACACGCAATGCCTTTGAGTTACCAGACCGGACACGCATTTTTGACTGGTTAAAAATAGGGTTGAATTTCGGTGTGTTTTATACTGTAAGGCCCCGGTGTTAGTATAATTCCGGCAGAATTATGTTTTCGTGTGGAGAAAATGTCAAAATGGTTGAAATCGAAGCTTGTAAAATGGGGTAGAATTTTGATTGGGCAGGGTTGGGGTGAAAGGCTTCAAAAATAGCAATCATAGTCATGCAGTATAGCCTTGAGTCCACTTCCGTTTCAAAAAATCTTGATCACACCACCATTCTACCACCGTAGAGCAGCCTTCAGGGGTTGTCTAACCGTTGTCAGCCGGAGTCGAACCTCGTGCATGCAGCGTCTCGACTTCTTGTACTAGCCGCCGCTTACCCGCAAGTAACTACTGTGTCTGCTCCCGTTTGCTGACGAATACAGCGTTGGCCACGTTCATTTACTATCCATTCTGGGGCACGCTCGCTTGGGGGTTGCGCTTGCGCCGCTGGCTGAGGGATTTCTCTGTCCATGTGCACAAATACTGCTATGACAAACGCCATTGGCATTAACAGTATAATTGACATTAATAGCATTTTAACTTCTTTCATTTCTCTTGTGCCTTTCTTAATAACCAAACATTTCAATAAATTTAGCAATAATCATTCCGATTACTGGCAATGCGGCTATGACCAAAATAACAATAAGTAAATATTCAATAAAGCTCATTTCTCTTGTGCCTTTTTATTTAACAAAACCGCAGACCAAACTAACAGAAATAATCAACATAGCCATTCCAACCATAAGCAAACATGCCCCAAAACAATAATCTACAAATGTGCTGTTCATTTCTCACTAGCCTTTCCATCAAGCCTTGATTCCACCCAACACTTAGACACTTCATAGGCAACAGTAACTATTGCTACTGGAATTAAAACCCAACTGATTAAACAAACAATAAATTTCATGATTTCTCACTCGCTTTCTTTAGTATAAATTTAACTAAACCAATTAAAGGCTCTATATCTTCGATTGTGAGCATTGAATAATCTTCGCCATTCTCTTTACCAAATTCTAGGTTTGCTTGTAGTATTTCCTCATCTGTTAGTTCAGCTAACTCATAGCAATTATTGTGATATTCACCGCATTTTTTACATGGTTCTTGGCTCATTTCTCTTGTGCCTTTCCACAAAACATTTGCTCGCTAAAAGCATTTAATATTCTGCACTTTGCTTCTTCCCTTTCTTCTTCAGGAAAATCTGCTACAGATTCTTCTAAACATTCCATAATTTTGTTGGCTACTTCTTTTGCTGGAATAATTGAACTCATTTCTCTTGTGCCTTTCTTAACTAAATCTAGCAATGATATAAACAATAACTGCACCAAGTAACCACCATTTAAAACTGCCATCAAATACCCAGTTTATAAAGTTCATTTCTCACTCGCTTTCTTTAGTAATTCTTTAGCCTTGTCCCATGCGTCATGTTTTCTGTCAGAAATAGCTATGATGTTTTCTAACGCTTGTTCCAATTCAGCTATGCGGTCTGCTGGGTGGGTGTAGAGTGGAATGTTGTAATCAGAACAATCACCACCTTTACCTGATTTCTTAAATTTATCTGTAATAACATCATCATCTTTACACATCCACGCTACTGGTTCATTGTTCATTTAATAAACTCCTTGCCATAAATTAAATTTAGGTTTCTATCTAAATCTTCTTTTAAGTGATATTGCTTTAGCTTGGCTTTCAACGCTTCTATTTCAGCTTGTTGCTGGCGTAGCATGGTGGCTGCATCAGTTAAATACTCTGCGCTTTCGCTCCAAGCCCAATGATCTACTATGTCTGCTAGTTCATATGCGTTCATTTCAGCGCCTCCTTAGCCCACCTAATATGGTCATCGCACTGCCACTTAATCTTGTCATGGCTAAGCTCAACATGCTCGTTGGCAATAGACTGTAGTACCTGTTTCAACGCTTCTATTTCAGCTTTGGCATCTTCGTAAAGTCTTTCAAGTTCAAGCGCATACTTATCAGCATCTTTAAGGTCAGCTTGTTGCTCGTCATGCCTTTTGTACAAATATTCTATTGTTTCTATTTGCTGATAAGCCCACAATTGAATTTCTGCATCGGCTGTACCGTTTTTTAATACTTGTAATTTTCCGTGGTAGCTCATTTCTTATTAGCCTTTTTAAGTTGTGTGTTTAAAGACCGAATAGCCATAGATTTTCTCAAATCTTTTTCTTTTAGTTCTTCTATTTCAACCTGTTGCTGGCGTAGCATGGTAATAATTTCTTTACGCAACACTTCAGAAGCGTAGTGCCTGACATCAATTACTTTTGCTAATTCATCAGATAGTTCATTTGCGTTCATAAATGTGCTCCTTTTTATATGTAAGCCGCGTCGCGGTATACACGGAATGCTGTCATTACTGCCAGGGGATAAGCTAGTGGATACTTCTCGATATCTTCCACTAACTCGCCCAGGTTTTTGTATCCTAGAAAGTTAACTTCTTTAATTAGTGTTTTAATGGCGGTTTCTAGTTTCATTATACAGTCTCCTTATTACTATATTTGAGTACCGTTAATATACGGCCCAATTCAATAACTTCTATTGGGGTTAAAAATGTACCTGCGCCCTTGATGATTTCAGCGTTAACCGCGGCGGTTAACAGCTTTGATTGTTCAGGGGTTAGTGTTAGTGTTGTCTTTGTCATTTCTTTATCCTTTACTATGTTAATAGTATAACAGTTTCGGGATTAAATGTCAACCGTTTGGTCCGGGTTTGATATTGTTGTATTTCTGCAACATCCATTATAGTTGCTCCTTGATATCAGTGATTACAGCGCGGATTCGATAGTTGTCGGATGAGTCCGCCCGGTTCTCTTGGTAACGAGCCATTAGTGCGTCACGTAAGCTCGCTAGCACTAACTCTGCTTGAGCCGGGGTTAAATCTAAGCGTACACGTTCTAGTATCATATTACATACTCCAGTAAGATTCACAAGCTGGCGACATAAACACGGGAGTGTTGCGGGGCTCTTGATACTTAAGGCCGGTCATGATGTTTACACGCTCTACTAGGTCTTCGTAACCGTCTTCTCGAGTAGTCACTAGCTCAACACGCATCTGCCGTAAGTAGCCGTCATTAGCACAAATGCGCACGGTGTTAGCGCGGCCTTCTACACGCACATCAATCCAGGGTGTAGTTTGTCCGGCGGCGTTGTCAGCTAATACAATAGCCTCAATGGTGCCGGTCAGCACGCCAGCGGCTGAATGCCATGTAATGCGGTCTTGTTGTTGTAGTTTCATTACGGCTCCTTGTTAATTAATATACATACAGTATACAACCTAGTGATTATCTAGTCAACCAAAACATCCAGGATTGGTACCCAGGCGGCAGGGCGGCTCGTCCAGGAGAACCTTACAGTATAACACATCGAGAATAAAGAGTCAACCGGGACCAGGCGCCAAACCGTGTACTATCGTTGTGGAAATACAACACTCTGCCGGGGGCTAGACGAGGGGTAAAAACCCCCTGTGTAAGTAAGTGCTTACTAACATCTTTTAGGGGCTAGAGCAGACGTCGAAGCTCGAATCGGTAGCAGTCAGGGGGGAGGGGTTGAAAACTTTCAGGACGGGGGGTAGGTAAGAAAAGCTACAATACCCTAGGGGTTTAGCGGACCACGTATCGAAGTCAATCTCCGCAAAATGCTTTTTACCCCACACCCCCCAGGGTTTCAAACTTTCACTAATATAAAACAGGGCTGATCAAATTTTTTTTTGATCATATTTTTTTAAATCCTGTGCATATAGACTTCACATATACTTTAGGATATACCCAACAGCATCTTGCTCATTGCTTAATTCCAAGTACCAATAAGTCTTTTGTATTTTCCAATTAACCTCGGGGTTTATGGGTTTTACTTCACTTGATATACGCCACTTTTCCCCTCCTATTTGATTGTGTAGCCAGTACTGTCTTGGTCCAATATTAGCGTGGCAGTATTCAGCTATATCCACACGGTTGTGACGAGTGTTTAATTCAATTGTTATCATGTCTTTTTGCTGTTACTTGAATTGATCTCACTATGAAAAAGTATACTAATCCCCAGGGTACACACATTACTATTAGTATCCAAAAGACTGTTATCAGTACACGCGTCACACTATGACATCTTTAGCATATACATGGTAACTGCGGGTGCTAATGCCGCTGCCAATACCAATGTGCGCTTAGGTTGTATTAGTGTGTCATATTCACCCTTATGGTTTGTACCATCTTTATCTCGCCAAACGTAGCGATAGCGGATTTTAACACGCTCTTTAGTTAGTTTAACCACAACTCCAATTTTAACTCCTTTGAGATAAGAGTGAGTAAATGCTATGGGTTGTCCTACAAGTATGGCGTTGCCCAGCGAGTCAGTGTGTTCACGAGTCTTCATTTATGTACTTTCAGTAGTCTGGAGCGGAGGCGCTTCGCGCCATTGTCGTCGGGTTCAATAGTGCGGGACTGTGTGTATTAAGTATATTCAAAGAAGTCGTCAAACTTTTCTGTATAGTTCTTATAACGTGTGCTAGTATCGCCAAACAACTTTGTTTTGCGATTATGACAATTGGCACAAAGTATTACTATATTATCTTGATCATTATTATGCTTATTGCCGTCCCAATGATCAGTAGTAAGACTAGGAGTATCAGGATCCCGACAAACCCACGTAAGCCCTAAATCACCATATCTATTTTCACATCCATTTTTAGACCGCATAAAGATCGCTCTGTCTGCGCTCTTTACAGTACGATGTTGATCGCAAAACGTTTTCCAATGCCAGCCCGGGGTGCCATCAGTTTTAATATATTTAGAGTGATAACTTACCTTATTGTTACAATGAGGGTGGGCACAAACAGGAGCGTACTGTTTTGCTAAACTAATTCTAGACATTTTGGCCTCCTTGAATCATATCTGCTAAGCCACGTAAACGTTCTGCGTCTTCTTGTCCCCACATAGCATTCTTGGCAGTATTACAGGGGGTACATAATACTTGATAGTTCTCAATGGAGTCTGCCCCGCCACGTGTTGTGGGCATAATATGATCCAGGGAGGGTTGTGTATCGGGGGCTTTTTTCTTGCCTTTGATATTGCCACCTAAGCTATAATCTAGTACACGACCGCAACGAGGATTGGCACACTTTTCCCCACAGATGGCCAGCATGGCATCGTGTCCTGCTCGCCCAGTTCTATGGTTCTTACCCACCCAAACATGGCGCATGGCAACAGGAATGGCTTCACCATCATTAACTGCTTGTACGAACCTAGCGTAAGTGGCATGTGAGCCATAGGTCTTTTTGTTATATCCCAATTGAATATTCATATTAGACCTTAATAACTGGCATTGTCAAGTCTTTAAATGGACGACGACCTTTGACCACATCCACACCTTTTACTTGCTCGTAGATGGATAAAATACCCGAAGCCATTTTACTTTCAGCATCTATAGCTGTAGTTTCTAAATCCACACGGCATTGTTCTTGTACAGCATTAAACAGGACCTTGGCATCCACAACACCCGACTCATCTAAGAAACGTACTTTAACTGTGCGAATGATGTCGTCAAAAAGGTCATCTGTGTATGTGTTGATTTTTTTGTCCTTGAGCAGTTTGCGAATTTGCAATAGACCACGTAGTGTATCTGTTTGAATATACTTGGTGGGCCAGTGCTGTTTCATTTTAATTAATCCCGTTTCCAGCTCACGTAATCCAAAGCTGTCGCGAGCTATGTGCAAGTGACCAATATTAGTAATACATCCTGCTGAACGCTTGCGATAAGACACTTGACATGCCGCGGCAGTAACCGTATTTTCAAGATCCACTGCTTCTGGAAAACCCATTACCACATGTTGTTTGTGAATAAAATAAGGCTTCATTGGCTCATTACCAGTGTTAAGTTCGATCAACATTGTTGATTCGTCGTTTTCATCTTCGGACTCAATATATGCTACTGGCAATAGTGCGTCAGGACCATATTTAAGTATCCAAGCGATACCGTGTTGCTGTCCGTCGGCAATATAATAACGGTCTTCTGATCGGCTATAACGAGCTTGTAATGGGGTCACACAAATGATGTTCCATTTGCCCGTTAATTTTTTAATATGGGGAGGTTCGGGCCAACGTTGACGTTCATAGTTAATAAATGCTTTTGCAGGTGGGACCCAAGCAAATTTGATTTTATCTTTGTATGATTCGTCGTGCGCTGCGGTAACCGTTTCACCGTTGGCGTCTGCTACGGCTCGAGCTACTGACACGATATTGATTTTCTTACTGCTAGATCCTGCGCTTGGATCGAATGCTTCTACACGCATATTTTTCTTACTCATTTGTTCCTTTCTTGGCGATATGAGTTACTGCTTTAAATTGTAAAAATTTACTACTATAAAAATTATAATACCAATCGAATTAATTGTCAAGTCTTTAGCTGGGTTGTGTTGTTCAAAGTATATTTTTAATTGCCCAAATGATGTATGCTTCGGCTGACCCCAGTACTAATAAAATAACCCACACCCACCAAATTGACTTTTGACTCATTAATTAGCTTCGTATGCTTCTTTCACACGGCAGTTAAATTCTGCACGTATTTTAGCGGCTTCTTTGGCTGTTAGTACTTCTTCAACTTCAACCTTAGCACCCACTAATTCTACCATAAACTTAGGCGGTACTTTAATTTTTACAGTACGACCCGATAATTTAGCACCAGGAACAACATGACTAAGAGCACGTTGAATTTCTGCGTCACCGCGATCAAAATTGTTTGCCAACAAATATTTTGCGGCTTCAATTTTAGTTAAGGCTGTGGGCAATTCAACGAGGCCAATGTCAGTATGTCCAGCACGTTGAAGTACTTTTACACGATTCAAATCTCGTGCAAAACGTGCCTTAACTACACCGTTTTGTCTACTTACACCAGCTACTTTAAATGTTTCCATTTCAACTCCTTGTTATTAACTATACAACTATTATAGTATCAAAAGGATTAAATGTCAACCAAAACATCTGTTGTATAAAAACAACGATTATTCCCGGGCTGTTACTATACGATCTGCTAGGCCGTAATCCACTGCTTCTTGGGCCGACATGAATAAATCACGTTCCATATCAGCAGATAGTATTTCAAAGGATTTGCCCACAGAATTATGTTTGACATAAATTTCAGTCAAGTACTGTTTCATTTTAAGTATTTCTTGTGCTTGGATTTGTATATCAGTTGCTTGTCCTTGTGCGCCGCCTGATGGCTGATGAATCATGTGGCGAGCATTGGGTAGTATCAATCGTTTTCCCGGGGTTCCGGATTGGGCTAATAAACTTCCCATCGAACAAGCCTGCCCCATTACAATAGTGCTTATATCAGGACGAACAAATTGTAAAGTATCGTAAATAGCCATACCAGCAGTAACACTTCCACCAGGGCTATTAATATAAAAAAGAATGTCGGCATCGGGATCCTCACTTTCTAGAAATAGTATTTGCGCTACAATTAAACTGGCAGTATGTTCGTTGACATCTGTATCCAGCATAACAATGCGGTCTTTGAGCAGTCGAGAGTAAATATCGTACGAGCGTTCACCCTTTTCTGTTTGCTCTACAACCATGGGAATTAAACTTGGCATATTGATCCTTTTTGTAATAAGTAATAGTATAACATATTAAATGGAAATAGTCAAATGCGTGAATTACTCAATATCATCATGGAAAAGGGTTCGACGGAACCAATCGAATTAGACGATTTGAATCCAGAAGTACCGGACACAAATGCCCCAGATGCTGATACAGTATCTAACAATGTTCCAATAGTACCACAAAAAACAACTCCTACAGCCCATATAACAAAACCATATAACACTGGTCACCTCGCAGAATTATTCATGGGACTGGCTGTAACTGCTAAATTTTTTAATCTTGGTAATCCTATTTCGGTATCTCAAATGGTTGACATGTTTACGTTTAGTCAAGTTAATTCCCACACTAATCCAAAAACTGGTAAAATAACTTCAAACATTGTCTTTACCATTAGTCGTGATATTACATACCCAGTCACTATTAAAGGCAAACCAGACCATTTAACGTTCCGCGGAGTAATACCTGGGAAGTCAGCCGAAGCATTTATGGCACAAGTTAACACTCGACAATTTACAGCCGATATACAATCTGTTATGGCATCTTCAGTTTTATATGTCAACGAAGCGCCCAGTGTTGCGGAGAGCATTAAAAAAACTCAAAATGATCCTAACACTAATCAAATTCATATAACCTCAGATGGCACTAGTGATTCTAAAATGACCAAAGCTGATCTAATATTAACAATTGACGGCAAAAAAGTTAACTTGTTTAGTTTAAAAACTTATAGTTCAGATACACTGGGTCAAATTTCCGGAGTTACATTTGATCAAGTTAGTAGATGGTTTCAAACTAGTTTTAATATTGATATTAGTAAACACAAGACACAAATTGAATCAGCTAAAACTCCCGAAGACGGATTTAAGATGCTGTTAAAATTATATGACGTTTACTTCCCTCAAATTAAATATCTTTTAGATAAACAAACTCCAGGACAAGATGCTGAAATTGTTAGACACTTGGCCAAAGCAGCTAATTTTCATGCTCGGGGTGCTAGCGGTGAAGATGTTGAAATTGTTAAACTTGACGATAAAATCAAAGAAGGCAATTACAAAATTTTAAGATTTAGTGATAACCTAGCAGATGCTATGACTAAGTTAGATTTAGATGCTACAATGAATAGCGGGGACAAAAATCGAACTATTCAAATTTGGGTCAAACCAGACGATACTAATGGATTAAAAAAAGCCAATAAACTTTGTCAATTCCGTACACAAAAAATGGGTGATGCTTATCGTAATTATTTTGAGTCAGGACCAATGCTTGAAAAATTAACACAAATCGGCGGCAGTAAAATTAAAGAATCCCAGCCACAACCAGGACACATTGTCAGCCCAATCATTCAACCTGACGTTGTTGAACCTAAAAAAGACAATATTAAAGTTTACGGACGTAAGTTTCAGCGTTAATTATTTTTTAAGATCAGAAATAAAATCGCAAATGCCAAGTCCTACTGCTTCTTCGGCAGTAAGGTATATATCAGATGGCGGCAATAGTTTTGACAATATAACATCTTGTGGCAATCCAGTTGTTTTATGATAATGTGCCAACATACGAGCTTGTATTAAATTATGTTCTTTAGCAATAGCAAATAATTCGTGTGCTTTGCCTTCATGGAAATTAGAATATTGGTGAGATAATATACTAGTGTTAGGAGTTAGTATTCGACGCCCAGGATAACCAGCTAAAAATATTAATAAACCTGAACTAGCAATACAGCCCAATCCTACAGTTTTAATCGGAATGCTTGACGAGAACATTACATCAATTAAAGCAAAAGCATCTTCGACACTACCACCCTCTGAACAAATCATTAATAGTAATTCTTTTTTCTTTTTCTTGGTTACATGATTTTCAACTAGGATCCACTCAATAATTGGTTTGATAGTCTCATCGCTAACTTCGCCCATAAAGACATACATGCCATGGTCTTGTAATAACTTTGACGGGTCTTTTTCGGAATTATCGGTTTCGTGTGGTTGCAGGGCCATAATCTTTAACTTGTTTAATATATGTATATTATACTACAGGTACATCGGAATAGCTAGTATTTATGGTAATAACTGGACGAATCCAAAATTATAAAGTTTGGAGGTAAAAAAAGCCCTGTTACCAGGGCTTAAAAGATCCTATAAAGTGTGCCACTACAATAGGCATACAGGATGTGTTCTATTACTTAGATTTTACAGATTTTTCTAAACTTTTGGTAAATTCTTCTGCTGAAGACTTGGCAATAGCTGTAATCGATTCAAATGCGGCTATTTGTGCGCGAGCAAAATCAGTAACATCAGATGTGAACGCAACCAAAGTCTTGCTGAGTTCTTTAGGTTGTACATAGGATAAAACAGCTTGGGTATTTTTTTCAGCTTGGTCAATAAACTTAGCTGGGTTTAATGCTTCTTTGATTGTATCAATATTAAATAATTCCATGGTAAATCTCCTTAAAATTAAGCGAGGTTTTTTATTAGCCCGAACCATTCGGCACTAACTGTTCTCACTATTACTTATGTTGCTTCGCAACATATAATATACTTATATTATATTGCGACCGCACATTTTTTTCAAGTCCTTTTGGCAAAATTAATTGCGGAGAGTTACCAGACGTAGTTTTTCGAGCACTTTGATATATAACCAGCCAATATCAAATTCAAATGACTTTCGACTTAATTTAGGATTGCCTGGTTCTGCGTGATGATTATTGTGCAATTCTTCGCCGCCGATCCATACAGCCCAAGGAGTTAAATTACGACTAAAGTCCTGGGTGTCTTTATTACGATATCCCCACCAATGTCCAAATCCATTTACAACTCCCGCGGCCCATAAAGGAATCCAAATCATCTGTATTCCCCAAACTATAAAACCCCATAGCTGGAAAAGATAAAGGTCTAGTATTAACATAAGAAATATACCTAGGAAATTGTACTTGGTATACAAATTATGTTCAATCCAATCATCAGGTGTTCCTACCCCATATTGTTGAATCATTTGCTTATCTTTGGCAGCTTTAGTATAAAGTAGCGCGCCTTTGAAGAATACCGTCCATATTCCAAAAACATGTGGACTATGTGGGTCTCCTTCGGCGTCATCAAATCTATGATGTTTGCGATGTATAGCGACCCATTGCTTAGTAACCATACCGGTGGTCAACCATAACTGGAATCTCATAAAATGCTCTAATACTGGATTAAATGTCAATCCTTTGTGAGCTTGACCGCGGTGTAAATAAACAGTGACACATGCTATGGTAATTTGAACCATTACCAAGGTTGCTATTATTGTAATCATTAAGTACTTATCCGTAAATTTCTTGGTATAAAAACTTGCTGTTTTGTAAAAATGTGTGATAAACATTGCGCTGTCTTATTCCTGCTTCTTGAACAATAGTCGCCCAACTTGGCGGATTTAACCGTATGTTTACCTCGCTATCACCCATTATGCTACGTGGTAATAGGCCATGCTTGTGACACAAATGTTGTATGGGTTTATTATAACCCAGGCAATGCATAAACAATTCACTGTAATTACGATTCCGGGCCCAGACTATGGCTTCTTCTAACATACTATTGCCAATACCGTTGCCACGGTAATCTTTATGAACAATTATGCCAAACTCCACTGCGCTGTTGTTAATTTTAGCAATGTGGAGAGTTCCTACCCAACCGTTGCAATTTTGTGCCACTAAAATTTCATGTTGATTTGATTCAGCTTTAATTCGATCTACTAGGCGCTCAATTAGGCCAGAACTGCTGGCTATACCAAAATATAGTTGTTGAGTTTCGGCATCCTGGTTGTTTAACCAATCCCCGTAAAGGTAATGGTCTTTTGTATCCAGAAACTCTGTAGTAAACATTTTATTTGTATATGTCTTTGGCTCTAGTGTGCTGACCATTACGGGTCAGGTGTGCTGCATAACAAGCTTCTGTGCAGGCCATAATAAAATTGGAAATAGACTTTAGTATTGTTTTCATATTAAAATCCTCTTGATTCAAAGTATTTGGACCAGTACTCTACATCTGCATGAGTTTTGATTGACTTTGATGCTAAAAATTCTTCTAATCTTGTTGTCTTTGTTGCAAACAATTGGGTAAATTGTTTTAATAATTTTGTCATTTTGTGACTCCTTTTCTTTATATCAGTAGAAATACTGATATTGTATTTAGTTATTATATGCGATCGCAACATTTAAATCAAGCCCGTCTGGCAATAATGGATTAAATACACTACAAGGAGAATTACAATGTTAAAATTTCTAACCAGCTTTTTTAAAGCAAAATCAAAAGAATCAGCACCTGCTCCCAAAGCACCTTATAAGGTTGAAGTCGCAGCCAATGATAAAGCGTGGGATTTTCCGGCACCTAAAAAATCTGCTAAGACAACGGCAGTTAAAAAAGATGATAAACCTGTAGTTAAAGCTGCTTCTAAAAGTCGTGCTAAAAGTAAAAAAGCTGATACAAAATAATTTTAAATGTTATTGAAGTAGCATTCTAATTAAACCAATAGAATCAATAGTAACTAAAAAGACGGAGTTAGCGAGTAATCCAAAACTCCGTCTGCTCCAACAAGCCCATCCAGAAGATATGCACCCGCTGATAAAAATAGTATAAAGCGGTATGACTGGAATGTTTGGAACTGTTGCCGCAAAAATACAGGCGCTGGTAACACTACATGCCCAAGCAAATAATTCAGCACAAAATCTAACGCGATTACTTTTCCAGTCTTGTTTTATGTAAGCCCAACTTACGGTAATCCATTCCATGCTATAACCATTTCAATTTAAAATATGTTGCGTCTTTTGGGTCTTCAAATCTAAAAGCAAACCCTTCTGTACTATTGTGCCCGTGTAAGTGGTATTTGCCGCCGGGCACCCGGTCTACCCAATCTAAAATATATCTAATCCGGCCATGAAAAAATGTCGGGCGGCGGTGTAGTATATCATTCCATGTTATTACAACTTCAGTCCACTCAGGTGGCGGCCAGCATTCTATCTTTTTCATTGTGTAATAATTGACTTGCTAAATTCTTTCCCTTACTTTCGCACATGATATCAAACTGGTCATTAAAGGATAGTGCCCATTTGTTGCAAGCAGTATTCCAATAAAAATCTGAGTGCGCTCTAAGTTTTTGTTTTTTGTAACCCTCTAAAAGAAGTGTCTGATATGCTGGTGCGATTGCGGTATCATGTCTGACCAATATATCTTCCCTGCTGATACTATAATGCATAGTAGGACGAACACCGCGCCAACTATCAACAACTCTTTTAACACGGTCGTCTCCAGGTAGGATATATTCTCCTTCGCGGATCCAGTGATGATGAATATCGAGCACAATAGGAACAATATCAGAAATGGTAAGACAATCATTTAACCCCCATGCGTTTTCTTCGTTTTCAATTGTAATACAGTTGCGGGCTTCAGATGAGAGTTTGCTATACGCTCTTCGAATCCCTTCAGGCCCTTCGCGGCCACTGATGTGTACGTTAATCTTGAAATCTTGGAATTTTTTTCCGTAACCCATCCAACGCGCCATATCTGCATGATATTCAAACTCCTTTATGCTGTTTTCAACAATGCCTGGATTGCTACTTGCCAAAACTGTAAACTGACCAGGATGAAAGCTGAGGCGAACATTAGTAGCCCTAGCAATATTTCCCACTTGTTCGAAGTGTCTTTCAGCGTACGTCTGGACATCGCGCCTTTGCCAAAAGGACGACCAATCACGGTGAGTATAACCGCCAAGGATGTCACTGCTAAGACGCACCATGCGAAGGGACTCAGGTAAATTTCCAACTCGTTCCACCAACTTTCTTGTTGCTTCTATGTTACCTACCATTAAGTCCCATAGTTTTTGTTCTGCTACTTCACGATTTTGCCTACTTAGCCAGGTCATAGTTGTGCCACCAGTATTGTACTTTTTGGCATCATCTTTGACGCTAATTCCATTTACCTGTTCGGGATTATCAATCCATTTGCATGAGAAACCAATTCGAGGTATAGGACTAGTCATGTTATAATAATACTATAACACAAATTAAATGTCAACCGTTTAGAATGGATAGTACGTTATCAAAAGAGTCTTTATCAATATTTGATAATTTTTTTAAATCTTTGCGTATTTTTTTTGGATGATCTACTAAAATCCATTGTACATGCGGAGTAGATTTGATTGCCTGAGCCACTAATCCTTTATAGTTTTGAATTGTTATATCCTCTGGTTTATCTTTAGATTTGGGGGAATCTGACCAATCAAATCCAACAAGCAAAACAACATCACATATCGACGCCGCCAAATTCATTGCTACTATTTCATCTTGATTGTTAACATTGTGACCCATAAAATCACCTTCATACAATCTTACACCTTTAGGTTGACTTAATTCTTTATAAACTGAATTTGGTATGTATAAATTGCAAGTTGCTTGAAATGCTTGCTTAATAAGTTCTTTTGCTTTATTGCTGTCATGACAAATAACATTATCGGTATTGTATGCTCGCCAGGTTTTCCAAGAGCCCCAAAAAGCGCCACTGCGCTTCATACGCATTATATCAATAGCGGGATCTAATATTAAATTGTCACTTAATACCCATTGAATGTTCATACTGCACTCTTTAACACCTGCCATTTAAACCCGCCTAAACATACCCAAGCAAATACCAAATCTTCTTTGGGGTTAGCATTGAATACTATATCGCCACGAGTTCCAGCCCATCCAGGAACTTCCGTGGCATGGGAAATCATATGTACACCTATACGTAATTTTTTAACAGTGGTTATACCATCAATTGAAATATCTAATTGCGGAATACGATTAACACCTAATGACAATCCTTGCTGACGTGTGGTGCCTATATACGCTTGATTTAATTTGAATTTTCCAATACTAACGGAAACTTCTTCGTCCCAAACACTAAGTGACATTTCAGGGTTATCAGTATTAACTCCTATACGTTTATTTGTAACTGCTAGTGTATTATTAAAATTTGCTTCGCCTGCTACAGATAATTTTTGTAAAGTTCCCACAGTTTGTAAATGACTTTCTGTAATCCCAGCCCCTAACGTATTTCCAATAATAAATGATTCACCGCCAACTTTTACATCATCAATAGCGATACCATTATTTTTAATTTGTTGTACTGTTTGTTCTATTAATTGTTCTTTCCATTTATCGCTTAATTGTTCTAAGGTTTTTTCGCTTATATTTTTTGCTAAAACATTCCAAGATTCGTTATCGGTATTAATAGATCCTTTAACTGATAAATTGTTAATAGTCGCGCCATCTATAATGTTTATTTCTCGAGCAGTTAAAATATTTTCTACTACTGTAACATCATCCATAATAGTCAATTGAACTTGAGATGATTCATCATTAATGCCATTAAAACCCTCGCGGAATTTTTTATAATTTTTGTCTATTCTTTGATTAATCGTGCTGTTGATGTCTATTGACCCCACACGAGCAATAGTTTCTAAAGCTATTGTCTGACTTATTATATTTTCAATTCGAGTAAGCCAAGAAGAATCTTGATTCATATTTTCAACCGTTTTTAAGATTTTATCTTGTACTATTTGATTTATTAATTTTGAAATTACTTCCTCACTTAAAGAAACATTTATTAATTTTTTATCAATTTCTTCTGTGATTAATTTTTCTACATCAACTGAATTAATTCTGGCAAGTGTTTTTTCTTGAGTATTTTGCTCAATCAGTTTTTCTATTCGTGCTAACCAATTTACATCCTGAACCATATTCTCTATAGTAGATATAATATTAGATTGTACCGTTTGATGTACTAAAGCTTCTATGGTTGCCGAATCTAATACAAATGATGTATTGGACATATTTTCTCCTTAAATCTATCATAGTACTTAGCTTTGACTTAAAATCAAGTAAATATTGTTAATTATTATAAAAATAAGTTATTTTGATATGATACCAGTCCAACTTTCGTCTGGTTCGTTTCTTTGATAATCTAATATTCGAGAATGTAATATAGCATAAAATGAATCTATTTGCTGTCCCCAAAAACCCAATAATTGTTCAATTGCCTGTTCACAAAACTTCCATTGTCGATTTCTATAATTTTTCATTAACTCGGTGTGAAGTTCTTGATGAAATTCAACTTTTGGCATTTGATCAAGCGGCATATTTTCTATTACGCAGTAAACTGTTATGGGTGTGCTAGATTTGATAGTAATAGTGTCTAATTCTATCACTATATATTTTTCTTTTAATTTTTCTGCTTCTTTGGTTCCAAAAATAATATTCAATGTGCGCTCCTAGTTAAATAATTATCTTACTTTACAGACTGCTAAAAATTTATATGTTATTTAATTTTGACCTTATTAGTGATATTCATAGAGAAACCTGGAATCATTTTGATTGGAGCGGACAACCAACTGCTTCATTTTGTATAGTAGCAGGGGATATTGCCAGAGATCGAGCGTTGGTTATTGATACCTTAGAGCAATTGAGCGAGGTTTATCAAGGAGTTTTTTATATAGATGGGAATGACGAACATAAAGATTATGCCGAAGATTTATCTCAAAGTTATTCTGAACTCAGCGCTCTTGTGGAGTCTATTCCAAAAGTTGTTTATATGCAAGATAACGTTGTAATCATAAATGGCGTTGCTATTTTGGCTACTAATGGTTGGTGGAGTTATGATTTTGATCCAAACTTAGAAGTGGATCAATCTGTAAAATGGGTGCAAGAAAGAGATGGCATTAGTGAATCAGCGGCGTTAAGTATGAATGGCTTGGCATATCACGATTCGGCATATTTGGCAAATAGCGTACATAAGTTACAAACACATAATGATGTTAAATCAATTATTATAATTTCTCATACCGTGCCTACACCAAAAATCATACAGCACGATTTAGAGTTAATAGATACTTGGAGATTCAATGCTATGGGCAATAGTCATCTTCAATTGGCATTAACCCAAGACACCGAACATAAAATTAAAACTTGGTGTTTTGGGCATTATCATAAACCCGTAGATGTTACCATAGACGGCGTTCGCTATGTAAGTAATCCTCGTGGTAGAGGAAATACACCATATTCGCAAGTTGCTTATTATCCCAAAAGAATTAGCGTAAAAGTTTAAGCTGTTTCTGGTTCTAATTTAATTTGTAACGGCATATTTGATGTTCGTGCTGACATCGTAACTTCAATGCCCTTTTGTTCAGCAATTTCGTAAGGCAATACTGCCACGACTGCCGACCCGGCTTCGTGTATATCTTGTGTAATTTTTACTGCGGTATCTACAGCATAATCAAAGAAATTTACTAACGATTCAATGACAAATTGCATAGTTGTTCCACTATCATTTAAATAGATAACTTTGAACATTGGAGGCTCTTTAAGTTGATTATTAGTTTGTATTTGAGTAATTACATCTACGTGTGACATACCAGTTCCTTTTTTTAGTAAAGGGACACCTTGCCCCTTTACTGTATTTACTATTGTATTACGATTCGTATGTAATAGCAATACTTTTAGGTTGAAGTGCTTCCGGAATATGACGCTCTAATTTAACTATTAAAATGCCGTTTTTAACGGATGCGGTGCTTACTTCAACATAATCAGCTAAACTGAATGTACGAATAAAGCGGCGATCTGAAATACCTTTATAGGTGTATTCAGTACCTGCTATTAACTCTTCCGGTATTTTATCTCCAGTGATAATTAAATTACCTTCTCGAACTGAAACTTCAATTTCACCTTGAGTAAATCCAGCTACAGCTACTTGAACTTCAAAAGTATTTTCGCCAGTTTTCAAAATGTTATATGGCGGATAGTTTTGGGTACTAGCCGTATCGATTTGACTGATAATACGATCAAATAGTTTATCGACTCCAATAGAGTTACGATAGAATGGGTTTAAATCTAATGCTGTAAGTTTAGTCATTTTATTCTCCTTTAATTAAGCAAGTGACTAACGTGGGCCCAGTTAGGCACCCACGCAATTTCCTTTTACTGCTTTTCAGTAAAGTCAGCGTCTACGACGTTGTCGTCATCGGCTGGCTTAGCTGACTCTTGTGGCTCGGCGGCTGGTTGAGCTGCTTTTGCCTTTGCTTCTTGAATTGTTGCCGCGGCAGTTAGTAACGCAGATACTTTTGTTTGAATAGCATCTTTGTCATTGCCTTTTACTGCTTCTTCGACATCTTTAATAGCTGTATTAATATCATCAATTTGTGTGGTACTTAATACATTACTAGTTTCTTCTAAATCCTTGCGAATTTCGTGTATCATAGCATCAGCTTGATTGCGAGCTTGGATAAGTTCTACTTGTTTTTTATCGTCAGCTTCGTTTGCTTCCGCTTCTTTGATCATTTTTTGAATTTCTTCATCAGATAATCCACTGTTGGCTTTAATCGTAATTTTATTTTCTTTGCCAGTTGTTTTATCTTTGGCTTTAACACTTAAAATACCATTGGCGTCAATGTCAAGTTCGACATCAATTTGTGGGTGACCGCGGCGTTGTGGCTGAATTCCTTCTAAATTAAATTCACCTAAGAGTTTATTATAGGAGCATAGCTCACGTTCGCCTTGGTAAACTTTAATTGTAACCGCTGGTTGATTGTCTTCAGCAGTACTAAACACTTGGTTGGCTTTAGTCGGAATAGTTGTATTCTTTTGAATCAGTTTGGTCATTACTCCGCCCATAGTTTCAATACCAAGGCTTAATGGTGTTACATCAAGTAATAGCACATCATTGCGATCGCCGCCTAATACTGCGCCTTGAATAGCCGCACCAGCTGCTACTGCTTCGTCTGGATTGACATCTTTACGAGGAGCTTTGCCGAATAGTTTTTCAACTGTTTCTTGAACTTTAGGCATACGTGTCATACCACCAACAAGAATAACTTCGTCAATATCGCTTGTGCTTACACCGGCGTCTGCCATAGCAGTTTTACATGGCCCAACTGAACGTTGAATTAATTCGTCAACTAAACTTTCAAGTTTAGAACGAGAAATGGTAACATTCAAATGTTTAGGACCAGTTGCGTCTGCTGTTACGTATGGCAAGTTGACTGTAGTCTGTTGGGTTGAAGATAATTCAATTTTAGCTTTTTCAGCAGCGTCTTTCAAACGCTGTAGTGCTAACATATCTTTCTTAAGATCAATACCAGACTCTTTCTTAAACTCGTCGCATAGATAATCCATGATGCGTTGGTCAAAGTCTTCGCCACCTAAAAATGTATCACCGTTTGTTGACAATACTTCAATTTGTTTATCACCGTCTACATTGGCGATTTCAATAATTGAAACATCAAATGTACCACCACCAAGATCGTAAACAGCGATTTTTCGGTCTTTAGTACTAGCTTTATCAACACCATAAGCAAGAGCTGCCGCAGTTGGTTCGTTAATAATGCGAAGTACTTCTAAACCGGCGATTTTACCAGCGTCTTTAGTTGCTTGTCTTTGACTATCATTGAAGTATGCTGGTACTGTAATGACTGCTTGAGTAACTGTTTCACCTAAATAGTCCTCTGCGGTCTTTTTCATCTTGCGCAATACTTCCGCTGATACTTGTGGCGGTGCTAAGTCTTGGCCATTTGTTTGAATCCAAGCATCGCCATTATCAGCTTCAATAATTTTGTAAGGCATTAAGTCGATGTCTTTTTGGACAGCTTCTTCTTTAAATTTACGACCAATTAATCTTTTGGCAGCGTAGATTGTGTTTGTTGGGTTAGTAACAGATTGTCGTTTGGCTGTTGCTCCTACTAATATTTCATTAGCGGTGTAAGCTACAATGGATGGTGTAGTTCTAGCACCTTCACTGTTTTCAATTACTTTAGGAATGTTATTTTCAATTACTGAAACGCACGAATTGGTTGTGCCTAGGTCAATGCCTATGATTTTGCTCATGTTGTTTCTCCTTTAGTTAAGCAAGAATTAAATGTAAACCCCACCTGGGCATTTACAATACTATTTATTATACTACACAATCATTATATACAAATATAATTCGGTTAAATTTAAGCAGTTCTGGTAACTATCTTGGATTTAATTTTAGTAGTTCCAAAATGTTTTTTCACTATCTTTTCTACTATTTTTGGATTAAACTTTTTACAGCTGAATACATCAATGTAAGCTGTTCTGTCTTGATCCATAAAATGTCCAGTAATATTACTAGTTTGAATTAATTGAACTAAACTGTATCCGCTATTTTGATGTCCTTCGAGCAAATATTTAATTACAGGCTTGCCCACGGCTTCCATTTTAATTTGTTTAATCAAATCTGCTATGAACTCTTTTAAACAGGCTTTGCTAGTGATGTTGTCGTTCATACCTTGACAATCTAGCATTAGGTGGTATCCCCAGGGTTTGTTTATTTTCATTAGAATAACTTTTTAGGTAATTGTTGATCTCTAAGCTTCTTGCGCCAACGAGCTTTGGCAGCACCTTTTTTACGTTTGCGTTCAGTGGTAGGTTTTTCGTAAGTTTCGCGGGCGCGGAGTTCATCAAGTAATCCAGATTCTTGAACTTTTTTCTTAAACTTTCTAAGGGCTTTTTCTACGTTGCCGTCAGGAATCAATACCGAATTTCCGTAAAATTTCATTCGTTTTCCTGTGCTAGTGTCATAGGAGTATTTACTAAAGTTGTGTTAATTGCCACATTTAATATGCTTTGTTTACGATAACGTGGTAAATCAAACATATGCGGTAATAATATGCGTTCTAATTCAGAATGTAGCCCGCGAGCTCCTGTTTTAGTCTTAAGTGTAAGCTCTGCTATTAACTCTAGCGATTCTGACTCAAATTCTAGTTTAACACCATCTTGGTCAAATAACCATTGATATTGTTCTATAAAATTATGTTTTATATCTGTTAAAATGTTAATTAATTGTTCTTTGGTTAATTCGTGTAATGATACCGATGATCCAAATCTACCTACGAATTCAGGAATCATTCCGTATTTAACTAGATCATCAGGGGTAACTATTTCATAGTCTACTATTTCTGTTGTAGTTAACTTTGCCCCAAACCCCATCGAGGTGCCTTGAATTCGATTTTTTACAATTTTATCAAGCCCAACAAATGCTCCTCCGGCAATAAACAAAATATTAGTAGTATCAATTTCTACGGTAGCTTCTGATTTTCTGCCGCCAGTAGGATTAATTTTAACTTTGGTTCCTTCTACTAATTTTAATAGAGCTTGTTGTACGCCTTCTCCCGATACGTCTCGACTAACAGTGGCGCTTTCACTTTTTCTAGCAATTTTATCAATTTCATCTAAAAAAATAATTCCTCTTTGTGTTCGCTCAACATCATTGTTAGAATTTTGATATAATCTTAAAATTACTGAATCAACATCGTCCCCAACATACCCTGCTTCAGTCAGTGTAGTGGCGTCCGCCACTACGAAAGGAACATTTAAATATTGTGCTACTGTACGAGCTAATAATGTTTTTCCAGTTCCGGTTGGTCCAATCATTAGTATATTTGATTTGGTAATTTCATTGTCGGTATTATTAATTCGTTTATAATGATTAGTAATAGCTACCGACAATACAATTTTAGCTTCGGGTTGCCCTACAACATATTGGTCCAAATACTCTTTGATATCTTTAGGATCCGGGATCTCTAATAAAGAAATTTTATTAACAATTTTTTTCTTGTCTTTAAGCAAGCTACCACACAAATCAATGCATTCATTACATATAGCAACGTTATGTCCTACAATTAATTTTTCCACAACGCCTTTATGTTTGGCACAAAAAGAGCAATGATTAATTTTTTCTGGCATGTTATCCTAAGTTAGTTTTAAGTTTTTCGGCAATACGTTCACGTTCAATATCACTTAACAACTCAGGATCATATTCGCCTGATCCTATTTTTTCAATTAGATGATCAATATAAGCGTCATCGTATATATAACTGTCACTTAAATTTTTATTAACACGAATCCATTGTACGCCATTAAACTTATAAAGCTGACTAGGCAAATCGTCAACTCGTAAAAACATATCTCCTTTATTGGCGGTGGCAGGAAACGCTACACCAAAACCTTTGACTTCGCCAGAAACAGGAGCAGGAACATTATCGGCATCTAGAGATAATTTTAAATTAGCTAAATCTCTGCCATTTAAATTAAGGCGATTTATATTTTCTTCTTCTAGCCATGGTAGTTTTGAAATTTCGCCTTGATTTAATTTGTCAAGATACTCTTGAAAAGTTTTAGTTGGATTTGATATTTTCCAAACTTGCATAGCTCTTTTTTGTAATTCGTTGCCAAACGTTTCAACATCTGGTTTTACTGCAGGATTTTGGATTGGTGCTAAATCAAGTCCAACATAATATCCACGTTCAAGTAAGTCTTCTTTGTTTTGTACTTTAACTGGTTGACTAAACATCCATCCTGGTGGGTGTGGGTCAATATTAGTTTTTTTTGGAAATAGTTCTGTTCTGCCGAGTAATTCACCCTTTGGCAAATCTTCTTGAGCAGCCGCGCGAATTAGTTCAATTTGCTCATCGGTTAATGCGCCATCATCAGGTTCATAATAATTTTTTTGTAACTTTTCTAACTCAGCTTCTTCTAATTTTTGAGTAGTTTCTAAATCTTGAATAGCCTGATTTATTTCATTAACATCTTTATTATTATTATCCCAAAATTTGGCACGTTTTTTGGCATTGGTAAACCATTCTTTAAGTTTGTTATCTTCTTCATCTTTGTTTTCATTTTCGTCTTGGTCTTCGCGTTTTTTCTTTTCTAAATTAAACAAATTAATTCCGTGTTCCCATTCAATAGACTTAGTAGCGGCTAAAAGTAAAGTAAGTGCAAGAGGGTCAAATACAGAAACGATAAGAATAATAACCCACCGAACAGCATGTTCAAGTAAGTTGGCATCTGGATTATCACCATAAATTAATGCGGCAATGTATTTGATTGGCCCAACCTCAGCCTCCACTTTACGATTCTCTGCGGCAAGCGGCAACCGCTCCTCATTAAGAGCTGTGACTTTTTTCTGCGAATCTGTAATTTCCGCAAGCAAACGACTGCGTTCTTTCGCCTGGGAGCGACGGATAGCCACTGCTTTGTCCGCCCCCTTTTCATCCGTAGACCGACCCATAACCTGATCGACTGCCGCATCCATTTGTTGTAGCGCCTTGCGATTAGCATTTATGTTATCCTTTTCAATCTTGATCTTTTCATCGTACACAGCAATCTTAGCGCCCGAGTCACCTGATACTAATGCTTGATCGCTATGTGCTTTTGACAAGAAACCAAACACACCCATTGAGGTCAAAAACATAAGAACTGCTACTGCTGTACATAGATATAATTTATATTGTAATTCTGCCTTATCCCAGTATTTGTGTAGCCATAAAGTAGTAACAATTTTACCCACTTCTAACGAACTACCCATAATAACAATGGGCCAAAAGGCAGCAGCAAATATCGCAGTTAATCCCAATATAGAATATATTGCTGCCGATAAACTAATTGATAATGCTGTAAACAGCGTTATATATCCAAAGATCATATTAATATTTAGCGCCAACGCCTATGTTTTTCTTCAACCCATTCCTTGCCATCATATTCTGCTATATCCCATTCAACTTTAGCCGGAACTTCTATAACTTTAAGTTTAGCATTTTCTCCATCGGCATTGCTACCTAACTGGCGAATTACCCCTACTAATATGGGGTCATCTCTTTTAATATCACGGCCGTCGCACCATGTTTTATTATCAACAATGATTTTAGGGCCCAATCGATTTTGGGTATCTCTGTCTTGCTGTGGCTGGTATCCATACTCAATACCGGCGCGTTCTAAATATAATTCTTGCGCCTGTCGGCTAAGACTAAATCCACCGTAGCAAGTATTAATTACAATGTATTGAATGCCTTGTAAATGTTTGAACAATTCTTCATGTTCTGGATTTATTTCTGCCATTTATTAAGAGTTAAATTAAGTTCTCGCTCGTTGATAACTACTCTATTTTCTAATTTGGACAATTTATGTTCCAGACGAATTTGTCTTACAAATAACCAAATTACTATGGCCACTAATAAAGTGAATGTAATCCCCCACCCAGCCACCAGGCTATAGGTCCATATCCATAAAGTGTCAATAGTTTGTGTTAATAATTTAATTGGATTCATTTAATTGTTTTCTTAGTTTTGAATTTTCTGCAATTAGCGTTTGTGTAAGTTTTTTATAATATTGTACATCACCATTTAATTTGTCAACTTCTTTTTGTAAATGTTCTTCTTGCTTAGATACTTCTCTTGGGGCAGTAAATCTACCAAGAAGAAATCCGATTAAAATTGCCGCCAGCCAAGAAATATAATCCATTACGTATCCTTATTAATCATTTTTTTGCTCTTGGGGCTGTGCAACTGTCTGACCAAAGTTCCTGTGCTTGTTTTTTATAATCCTCAAGCTCAGCATCTTTACGCATGTCATCTTCCATCCAAAGCATCTTTTGATGTGCATACATTTCTTCTGTGAGGGCATGCCACCCACAACATTTTCCTGTAGGGCTACGACCACATCCGCATAATCCTGCTACTTCTGGTTTCGCCATCATTTCAATTTTTCCTTTAATCCACGCCATTGTATAATATTAACGGCATTATTTTTCCATCCTTTATTGCGAGACCATTTTACTAAAATAGGCCACGGCCAACATTTTATATTTACCTCATATAATCCCGCCCGTATAGGATTAGTAGTAACCGGATACCAATTAGTTTTCAATATGTTTTTCATAATTTTTACGACAGCCGGGTGTAGCATATCTAACTCACCTAAAACTAATTCTAAACATTATTCATCTCTTGGAAGTTCAGTTGCTTCTCTAACTAGCTCAAGAAGTTGCTCTACGGTAGGAACCATAATTTTAGCATTGCGATATTCCTCGTCACTATCGCGACCGCCAACTTCGATCATAAAACCATTATCATACATATTAATAGTAAAATTTTCATTTACTTTAGTAAGTTTATCGCCAACTTTTTGTATTTGTTTTTTTGCCACTTTAATCCCCTTTGAATTTTGTTACAAACCAGCATACTATATAAATTATCGAAAGTGCGCCAGCCATAACAAGCAGAGCTTCGATTAACCAATTTTCAAGTACCATCTACTTCTCCCTAACGAATATAAATTATATACTCAAATAGCTCTAAGGTCAATCTAAAAGTTTGCCACTTACCTTGATTAATGCGCCTCGATATGTCCAATCTCCACCAACTTCATCGTTTGGCCTGCCTTCTATTTTTTTAAAGGATGTATGTGGACGATTTTTGGCATCGATTACAAATTCTTTAAATTCTGTAGGAGTAAGTATAAATTCCTCAACTGGACCTAACTCTGCGTTTTTTAAACATTCGATTTCGAGTAGTTCAAAAATATTAAATTTTCTTCGTTTTACTTTCATTGATAATCCCTTGTCATTTGTGCCCACATCATCCAGGCTTTAAATCCTTCGTAGACTTTCAATGCTTCGTCGGCATCTTGCTCTACTTTTACACCCCTAACCCAAAATCCGTTAGGTCCTACTTTAAGCATTTCTTCGCCGGCTGCCATACAAGTAATTGAACTAGGCACATCATTGCGAAACATATACTCTTGTTGTATTTCTTCAGCCATTAATAATTCTCTTTAACAATATAGTATTGTGGCTTAGGATACTTTTCTACAATACCGCTTTCTTCATCCACTTGTTTAAGGTATTGAATTTTTTCGTTCATCAGTTAGATATAAACCAAAGCACACCCAACACGATTACTAATACTATTAAGAAGATTCGTCCATATAGTTGTTGCTCTGGGAAATCCACTCCATTCTTATCTTGTGACATTAGTAATTCTCCTTTACAATATAGTATTGCGGTTTTGGATACTTCTCCAAAATCTCTTCACTCTTAATAAATGCATTCATTACTGGTGCAGTGAAAAACATTTTATTGAATACTGGCTTATGTGTTGCTGAATCTACTACGCTTAAATACCACGATTTCACTGCCATATTATTTTCCTTTTATAATTTTTCACCAGGTTCGAATCCGCGGAATCGTACAAACCGTGGGAACCTTAAACTGTAGGTGCCGTCTTGGTTTTGTGTAACCGCATCAGCAGCCACTTCAACGACATCACCAATAAGCTGATCAGCATTGTCCCAGTAACTAACCCTATCGTCATCAGTAAGCCCACTACCAACATTGACCCTAATGTTTCTATTATCATCTACACCTTCACAAATAAATGCGCCAAGTCTGCCCGCATTACGGCCAGTGCCTTCTTCAAACCCAATGATATTTAAGTCAACTGTAATGACTGGTTTCCATTTCATCCAAAAAGTTGACCGTTTGCATTCGTACGGAGCTTCTAAATCTTTAATCATAATGCCTTCAAACCCCGCAACTACGGCATCGTTAGCATAGCGACGTAATATATCGTGTCCTTCGGAAATACTCAAATCAACTTCTATGCCATCCATAATGCGAATACAGTTGGTAGAGTCAACGGCATCGCGACAGCCATCTAATATAACCATCCGTTTGCGCTGTTGACTATTCCAATAACCGCGTTCAAAATCTTCTAACGGAATAAAATCAAATATACTATAAACTAAATCACTAGAGTCAACATCTGTTTTACGTTGAGCTTGTTTCATTAGTGCTTGAAAACTGGCACCAATAACTTCTCCGTCAAATACAAATCCCTTAGGATATTTTTGAAATAGTTTAGCAAACTTATTTTTAATATCATCAATGGCATCAACAATATGTGGAAAATTTTGAAATGATTTTCCATTGCGACTATACAGTATTGTGGTATTTTTAGTACACATTGCCAGTACACGAACACCATCTAACTTTTGCTCAAGGCGCTTAACTCCTGTCATTTTAGCGACGTGTTTGTTTGAATCTGTGGCAAGCTGGCATTCAAATACAGGAATGGCCCACTCAGTTTTACCTAACACTTTATTAAGTGTACGTTCTGTGATTCCACATCGTAAATCTTTAATAAGAACACGACGTGCTAGATTATTCCATTCTTCAGAATCAAATTGTTCTGCTATTTCTTGAATAGCATCGCGAGCATTATGTCCAGTAACGCTACGAGTGCGTAGGGCTTCACATAATCCCCAAAACTTAGGCCATGGATTTGGTTTATGATCTAAACCTTCAGTTTCAGGCACCTTCTTAACGCCAAAAACGTAATAAGGGTTGTATGCTTGATAACAATTAAACAAGAAACATTGAGCATTTGAAGAACCAAGTTTGGCCGCCATCAATGCTTTTTCAATTACTGCTTCCTTGTGCAATCTGCTATCGCTACTTTCAAGATCGCGTATCCAATCTGCCGCCAATTTGATTCCTTCGAATTGTGTAGACTCAAAGTCTATTGTATTACTCATATTATTTACTTTGTCCCTCTTGGTGTTTATATTCCCGCTTTAACCAAAATTTATATTTTCTAAAATATTCTGCGCTATTTGCTATATCTGATTTTTGTCCATAGGATAACATTTCATCTAGATGCTCGTACCATTTTTCAGTACACCAATGTCGGAAGGATCCTTGTTTCATATTGTTCCTTTTAACATTGACCACATAGCCGTTTGCTCTAAATCTTTTTCAAACTCAGGATATACTTTATCCAAATTATCTTTATCAACTCTAACATAGCCTTTTTTTGTTTTTTCATTAATCATTTTTGTCATGTGGTACGGACTAATGACAATCGATTTAGTTTGTAATTTTTTACCTCGACGACCCCAAAATGTAACATAATGGACTTTGCCGAGTTCAATGGCTCCCCACACTTTATCGTGGTTTTCTTCCTTACACCAACCGATAAAAGTATAGTTCATTTTTTCTCCATAATGTGTTTAATTACGGCGCTAGCTTCAGGAAAACCTTCACGTTCTTTTCTCATTACAACAGTTTCAATCATATCCAATTGTATATTGTGTAATCCAGATACAAAAGACATAATATCTTCTGGTTTCATTTTGTAAGAAATTTTATATTCTTTTTGCAACTGAGCTTGTTCAACTTCTTTTTTGAGTGCGTCGCGCCAAACAAATTTAGGAGTCGTATATTTGTCATCGTTAGACGGAACATCGTTCATAGCCTTACGTATGAACTTATCCCAGTCTTTGTCATTTTTGTAATCCATTATGCCAACTCCTTAGCTTCGCGATTGAATACCATCTCGGTACTTGAAGACATAACCTGTGCTTCCATTTCTTCCCAACTTAAATGTGGCTCCGGGTAAGCAATATGACCATCATATTCTAACTGTGACTTTTCAAAGTCTGACAAATAGTCATCTTCTTCAAAGGAGTAGCCCAGAATATATTCGCGAGCACCTTCAGAGCTAAACTCAACATCGGCAAGATTGATAAAATCTTCTGGATCGGCTGTAACGTCTACGCCAGTAATTTTGTACTCGCTACCACCTTTGAATTTCCAATATTGAGGACATTCGCCTTTACCGTCCCAATCATGAGCACCGTAGTTTTCCATAAATTGTGTACGAATAACTAGCATCATTTTGAGCTCCTTTTTATTAACTATGAATACAGTTTAACAGTTCTGGAATTAATGGTCAACCTATCAATCCAACCTCGAGCCAGCATAGGCCTGGAAACCGTATTTTTCAAAAACTTTGGCAGCCGCTTCGGCCCCAGCTTCTAAGGTATCGATATTCTGTACACCCAAACCTGCTGGATTCCAAATTTGGTATGAACCTGTGTAGCTCTTGCGTACACCGGCGGCTTTAAAAGCCTTGCCCAACTTAGTGTTGCCTTTGATACCAAAAATATCTACCCAAGCAAAACCACACGAGTACTGATCCACACCGCCCAATTTTTCTTGGAAGAACTTTTCGGCAGCTTCGCGAGCGGCCTGTTTGGCTTCGTTCACGATTGTATTAACTTGAATAATGTTGTTGATTTTTTGTGTCATTTGCGGCTCCTTTTTATTAACTATACAACTATTATACGTTAATTGGAATTAAATGTCAATCAAAATAGTGTTGTAAAAATACAACATTCATTTTATATGTAGACATTAGAGTTTTTAGCTCGATTATAAAATATATGTCGTCCAATAGTTAAGACGTGTTCAGTAGTATCAACCCAATAAGGTTGGCGTATATAATTGGCATGATAATATAGGCTGCGTGCCAAGCCTCTAACTCTTGCTCCAGATAATACGTCAAGGGCAATGTTTTGAGATTCTTGCCATAATTTTTGATTAGGTTTTGGCAATTGTTTTTTTAACGTCCACGAAAATTGTTTTTTGGCATACACTACTCTACAAACATCTTTACCCCAGTACCCAGATTTTATACGATTAATAGTGATATTAGCAACTGCGTATTTTCCAATACGGTCTTCTATACCTGCTTCGTAGTAGATATTTTTAGTTAGACACTCAACATCCTTTGGTGTATATTTGATAGTTTCTTTAGTTTGAACAATGTCATCTAATTTTTCTTCGATGCGGTCCATACGCATTTCTGATCGAATTAATATAATAGCAAGAAAAATAAATGCTATAATTGATAAAATGCGATTATTCATTACTACCCTAAAATAGTTACAATAATGCTATTGTATGGCATTTGGAATTTATCGTCAACCAAAAAAAGCTCTATTGATTATTAGAGCTTTAATGTTGTTTTAAAACAACGAAGTTATTTTAGTGGGAAAGTTAAACTTGTGGGTAAGGATATTCTGCGGGAGGTACGTTTGTTGCTGTCGGAGGAGGTGTGCTTGGCGCTACCGGAATCTGCGCATCGGATGCAATACCAGTGCTTCCTAAATTTGTTTGTCCTTGTCGCATTACAGCGGTAATAGATTGCCCACCTAAATTGTTAGTCACCAGTGATTGAATAAATTGATTCATACCACCTACGGCAGTATCTTGTCCATACTGTGGCAATGATGAAACAAATCCGTAAATCGCAGGAGTATTATTGCTTTGTAACTGTGTAAAATCTAAACCAGCTTTTTTTTGATTGGTTTGTTCTAAAGTTAACTCTGTCATAATGTTTGCCCAATTGGAATTTAAATTGGTATTTACTAAGCTGGCAATAGCAGTTTGTGCGGCCGGAATCAATCCTGGTCCTGACGGTGACGTAGAGCTTTGTGAAACGTTTTCTCCACTAAATGCCACAGATGCTGCTGTGGCCAAAAGAATACTCGTAGCTGGTACATTTGTAATCTTAATAGGAAATCCCGGAGTTTTATTTAAGTTAGGGCTAAACACTAAACCTATCAGTGATGGGTTTGATGTGTCAAGACTTAGTACTGATTGCGTAGTTTGAACATTAGCCGGAAGATTAGTATTAAATGTTACCAATGCTCCTGGAAGGATACCTTGTGTAGTTACCGTGTTGGCTAAAAATATTATTCTGCCTGTAGCGGCTGTAGTGCCCGATGCGGCTGTCCCGAATGCTAAACTAGCAGCTCTAGCCGCTGGATATGTGCCAGCTGCTGGTCCGCTTGGAATTACAATGGGCCCAGCAATAGGGTTGCCATAAGCCCCAGTAACAGTATTCAACATATCTTGATATACTTGTGTTAATCCGGCAGTTGATAACGAATTAATTATAGTTACTGTATTTGATAAAGCATTAGCCACCACAGTACCAGCAACTGTGCCTAAAAGATTGTTTATATATACGGTACCATTAGCACCAGTTCCACTTCCTGCGCTAGCCACAAGATTATTTACAGTTGCTGGATTTACCGCCGATGTTTGAGCATTAACTAAAGATAACCCATACATTGTTTGTACATTTGCCACTGCGGCTGCAAACACAGGTAATGATAAAGTACTGATATTAGTTATTTGTAACATTGATACCGCCAATGCTTTATTAGCCAGAGCTTGATCTGGCGGTATCATCTGAGTTAATTGGTCCAAAGGAGTTGTTACAAAAACTGATGTCATGTTAAGGAACTCAATGATATTTTAGGTAAAGTATTTTTTATTGTAGCGTTTACAGTTCCGTTAGAATTAAGATAAATATTTTGACTTACACCATTAACTCCGGTTACAGTTAATGTTTGAAAACTGTTAGGAAATATTTTGTACGGGTTGAGCAAATCAGCCATAGTATTAATATTGGCTGTTGTAACACCTAGTAATTGTAATATTTGTGCAAGGGTTGTTCCTGTAATTGTTGTCATGGCTTGATACATAGCAGCTTGTTCGGCTGTAGTTACTGTAACATTTGAATTATTTGAATTACTTAATTTGATAATAGTGTCAGGAAAAACCCCGGCAGTGTCAAATGCCAATGAAATTTCTGAAATAATTCCACCAACAGATGCAAGTTGTTGTATTAATGCTAACGGTGTACCTAAACTGCCAAGATTAGCTAAATTGATTAATGATCCAAGATTTTTTAAATCTTCGCCCCATTGTGTTGTACAAATATTAACGCCGGTAATTCCGCCGCTTACCATATCATTCATATTAGTAAAAGTGCTAGTCATTATTATTGTCCTAAATATGTTTGACTATTAAGAGCGGTATTAATAGTTTGATTTGTTATGCTGGCATAGGCTTGTGCTGACGACACTGCCTGACAAAATTTACTTAAATCCCCGTTACCTATGTATGAATTAGCAGTAGTGCCAATCAAAGTAGACATTAATTCAGATGGCCAACTGGCGGCATTGGCGGCGGGGATACTATCGCCTAATGCTGGACAAGTGGTAGCACCCAATGTCAATAGCTGGCTCGCAATTTCAGGCGTCATTATTGCTGGCGATGCTCCGGGAGGAGATCCTGCTTGAACTGATCCACCAGAACCAACTATAGCTACAGTTTGTATAAGTGGAGCAATTAAGGATGAAGTGTATGAATTAACCGCAGCCGTAAAAACAGAATTTGCTGCTAATCCTTGATTTTGCAATAAACTGGAAACAACATTAATTTGTAAGGGGGTATATAAACTTGGTGTACTTGCCATTTTAAGAACCTATGGTTGGACTTCCTTGAATGCGAACGTGTCCGCAGCTGTCAACATCTCCGACATAAATTACTCTTTTGCCTTCAATTTTAATACTGTATTCAGAGGCCACACAATGAGCATGAACATGCTCTCCTTTGTTAGGAGTATGACAAGTAACTGGAGAACCGTCGAGTGCTATGGCTAGACCATTCATGGTAACTGTTTGTGTTCCAGATATTACTGCTCCGCCGGCACTATTTACATCTCCAACTCTGACTATTTGTCTTCCCATACTACCCCATTAATATTTTATTATTTCTAATTGCCTTAATTCCTGTAGTTGCTTCTAAGTAATGATCACTAACTTGTTCAGCAGTACTACAAATCATTGTGATTGCTGACTTATTTATAGTGATGTTTTCCTTGGGGTCTGCTGTAAATACTGTAAAAATTAACTGTACACCTTTTTCAGTAGGGACCGCTGATAATGGTTGTGTAACTACAATATTATCCTCGTTATCTTCAATAATTTTGGCAACAACTTCATCGGCGTTGTGTAGTTTTAATGTATATACTTTACCTGTTTCTAGTTTCATATTATCCTTGAAAATGTTTGCGAAGTTCTGTAAACCCGCCAATATAGTTATCGTCTAAGAAGATCTGGGGTAAAGTTTTTGCAGTAGGTATTGCTTCCAATAACTGTTCTCGAGTCCAATCTTTTTGTATGTTACGTTCTTCAAATTCAATACCTTTAGCCGATAATAGACTTTTTGCTTGTAAACAAAAAGTACACGAGTTTTTTGACCATACTATTGCTTTCATATTATTATTCTCCTTATTATTATAAGTTCGGTAATGCATCGTAGTCTAAGGTGTCGCCCATTACTCCGATGACATAGTTTGTTGATTCCGATTCTTGTAGTGCCGTCTGTTTATTACTAACATTCACATGTTTGTTAAACCAAGGAATGGGTGTTGTTTTTGGCGCCGGAGTTTGATATTTAATACCAATCTCTTTTAATGCACCGGCGGCTGTGTAGTCAACAAACTCTTTAAGAATGTTTGCGTTTAGACCGATAACCGGTCCTCGATTAAACAAATAATCAGCCCATTGTTTTTCTTCGCGTATGACATCTAAATACATTTGATAGACTTCCGCTTCACATTCTATCTTGGCGCGAGCAAAGCGTGGATCTTCTTTGACCACTTGATTGATTAACCAAGCGGTCCAATCCTTGTGTAGGATTTCATCTTGAAGGATCAGACTAATAATATTACCGTTGCCAATAAAGATACGATTCTCTACCATGGCTAAACTTGTGGCAAACGATACCATAAAGCGAAATGCTTCTAGTCCGTAACTTGCGTTGAGTGCCAACCAGATAGCATTGATGTGTAATTGTTCGTCAAACTTTTCCAACAACTCTTTACGACAATTAATCATATGTAGTTTGTCATAGTAAAGGCCAATGCTACTTGCCATGTCAATAATTTGTTGTGTGTCGTGAATAGTGTTAAAAATATCTTTAGGTACATTATAGATATTACGAATGATATGACTGTAACTACGACTGTGAATATTTGTTTCAAAGAAAGTCCAAGCATACATTAATGCTTCTAGTTCAGGAATAGAACATACTGGAGTAAAAATTTGACTTGGGCCACGGCCTTGGATACTGTCTAATGCTGTTTGTCTAAGCAGGTTACTAGTAAAGATATGACGAACTGTATCTGACGCTTCTTTAAAATCGTTAGCATCTTTAGTAAGAGAGATTTCTTCTGGCACCCAAAAGAATCCACGAGCTTCTTGTTCAAACTTTGTGAGTTTGTTATACTTAACTTCTTCGAAACGTTGAATAGTAACTGGGCCCGCTGGATCTAAGAACATCTTGCGATGTAAGTAGTCAGTCTTAGTATTAAGATTGTATTGTGCTTGACCCATTAGAACTGGTCCGCTTCTGTTGAGTGTTCTAAGGCCGTGGTGCTTGTGGCGCCAACTGCTGTAGCAATAGCATCAAAGTATGGAACACCTGCTTCACGCTGATGTTTAACTGTAGTAAAGCCACGCTCTTGTGCGGCGAACTCACGCTGTTGCATATCTGAATAACCACGCATGCCTGTTTTCTGATATGCTTCGGCCATTTCAAACGTAGCAAGGTTGTTGCAATGGAAACCAGCAAGGGTGATGAATTGATATTTGTAACCCATTTTACCAATCTCTGATTGGAAACTTTCACATTGTTCTTCTGTCAAATACTTGCGCCAGTTAAAGCTGGGTGAGCAGTTGTATGCTAACTGTTGATCAGGAAACTTTTCGTGAATAGCATCAGCAAATGCCTGTGCCTGTGCCAGATCCGGAGTTGATGTTTCAAACCATAGTAAGTCTGCGTACTCGGCATAAGCAAGGCCACGAGCAATGCACGCACCTAATCCATTTTTAAAGTGATAAAAACCTTCGGGTGTACGTTCCTTGGAATAATCAATAAATGGTTGATCCAAAGGATCTATATCTGTAGTAATAAGTGTTCCACTCTCTGCATCTGTACGAGCGAGAATAACTGTATCTACTTCTGCTACATCCGCAGCAAGACGAGCGGCATTTAGGTTGCGAATGGCTTGCCGGATTGGAATCAGTACCTTGCCACCCAGGTGTCCACACTTCTTTTCCGAGCTCAGTTGATCTTCAAAGTGAACAGCAGCCGCACCGGCCTCAATACAACTCAATGTTAATTCGTAGGCGTTGAGAGCACCGCCAAAGCCTGCTTCACAATCAGCGATAATTGGCAAGTAGTAATCCATCTGTGGTTCATCGTCACTGGTTCTTTCTAGTGTTTGAATTTGATCAGCACGACGAAGTGCGTTGTTAATTGCTCGAACAACTTCTGGCACTGAGTTTACTGGATACAATGATTGGTCAGGGTAAACACGACCCGATACGTTCGCAGCTGCCGCTACTTGCCAACCTGACAAGTAAATTGCTTTTAATCCTGCTTTAGCGTGTTGTACCGCTTGCTGTCCATTGTATGCGCCTAAGGTAGGCACAAATGGTTCTGTTGCCAATAATTCGCGGAGTTTGGTTGCCCCACGACGAGCCAATGTGTATTCAATTTTTAGACTACCTTGTAACTTTGTTACATCTTCCTTTGTGTAATTACGCTTCTTCATCATTTTCCTTTATATTGTTCTTCCTTGTTTGTATGTTCTGTTCTCTTTCAAGAACTTATCTAAATCTTCAGCATTAAGTTTAACATTCTTAACACCGTCTGTTGCCCATCTATGACTCGAGTAATTCTCTCTGTTGTCTTTTAATGGATTCTCTCATTTTTGCCGCGGCGGATTTTTTTAATCGAACTTCGTCGCTATCTTTTCTACCGCGGTTAGAATCGGCTCGTTTAGCAACAACATCAGCTGGCTGTTTCTTACCAGCCCACGGACCAACACGCCCTTTAGATTTTGCTGACAGTTTTTCTCGAGTCTCTTTACTAACGGGAGGTTTATTCTTTGCTGATATAGACATTTTTTGTTTTGTCTCTTCGCTAACACTTCTACCTTTTTGTGCCGCTGACATTCTTGCTTTAGTTTCTTCCGTGCGTTTTTGTCCTACTCGTTTTAGTGCAGCTTTCTTTTGTATTTCGGGGGTGCGTCTGTTAGGATTGTTATCTCCTGACATAGATTCTGCGTATTGTCTACGAAGCCAGCCGTATGCTTTATTATTTCGCTTGCCGTTATTAATCATAGATCCCGAAGTCATATTCATTGCGGCATACAATAATTTTGAGTTACCTTTGTTTATTTTACATAACAGCAAGTGAGCAAGGTAATGTTCTTCAGGATAAAGATTTACAATGTTTTCTTTAGCGTCAGTTCCGCCAAGACAGCGAGGAACTATGTGATGTTTTTCAACATAGCCTTCACTAACCCTGCGTGTAGCACGATCTATTAAGTTATTGTAAATCTGTTGATAATCCATACTCTATTGTAACATACTTTCTTAAAGTTTACAACTTTCGCAGCCTTCTTCGTCATCATCAAAGTCTATTACTTCTAACTTTGTGTCAGCTGGTTCATCTTGCCCTTTACTTCCAGTTTTTTCGATTAAGCTATAGTATATCGATTTTAACCCGAACTTATGAGCTAACATTAAATTCTTAGCAATAAGTGTTGATGGTACTTTACGATCAGCAAAGTGTCGCGGCGAATAGAATGTATTAGTACTTATGCTTTGATCGGTGTATGCCGCGATAACAGCGGCTGTCTTAAGGTATTCGATACAGTCTTTTTGATCCCACATAAGTTGATATTTTGCTTTTAACTTATTGTATTCCGGTGCTACTTGGATGAGCGATCCTGCTTTTGACTCTTTAACTGTAATAAGGCTCATAGGCATTTCAATGCCGTTAGTTGAGTTAATTACTACACTACTTGATTCTACAGGTGCTACAGCCATTACTGTAGCATTACGGACGCCGTACTGTTTCATTTGCTCACGCAAGGTTTCCCAGTCTAATTCAGGAGCAAAGTTTGTAAGTTCGTTTACCCCAGCGGCTCTTAATTCCCACGGGAATATTCCTTGACCATATCGTGTTTTTTCTGAATGTAAGCAGGCACCACGCTCTTTAGCCAATTCTACAGTTGCTTCGGTGAGATAGAACGCTTGATGCTCCATCCAAGACTTAACTTCAGCTAACGCTTCTGGAGTTCCGTATTTCATTCCGCGTTTAGCGTGCCAATATGCCAAGTTAGTAATACCAATACCAATAGGACAAATCTCGTCATTGCTTAACTTACTTTGAATACTCAAGAAGTCTTGATAATCAAGAATGTTATTAAGTGACCTTAATAATAGTTTGCTTGCTCTACGCATATCTTCCGGATTGCGGAACGCACCCCAATTCATTGAGCCGAGCGTACATAAACTGATTCGGCCTTCTTCGTCATCCAGACGTTTGAAGCTCTTAGTCGGCAAAAGAATTTCCATACAGAGGTTTGACTGATAAATGGTATGAACTGCTGGGTCAAATGGACCTTGGTTCATAACATTATCAATGAACACAAGATAAATTCTGCCGGTATCAGTTCTCTCCTTTAGTATTCCACCTTTGAATACATCTTCGGCGGCCATTTGCTTCTTACGTAAGTCTTTACGTTTTTCGTATTTAACATATAGTTCTTCAAACAAAACAGTATTTTTATAAAACGCTTCATACAAATCAGGCACTTCGTTGGGATCAAAGAATGTTATTTGTTCTTTGTTTTTGAAGCGACGCCAGAAGAAGGCGGATAGAACCACTCCGTAATCCATGAAGCGAACTCGTGTTTCTTCGGTCCCTTGATTGTTCTTGAGAACAATAAGATCGTCAAACTGATAATGCCAAATTGGATAAAACACAGTAGCAGAAGCATTTCTAATTCCTCCTTGTGAGCAACTACGCAAGTCACCAAACCATTTTTTAAGGAAAGGTATCATGCCAGTATGCATAACTTCCCCGCCACGTATAGGTGCTCCTAACGGCCTCAATCGACCAATTTCTAATCCGATACCGGCTCGTTTTGCGGCATACTTGGCCATCATCTCTCCAGATGCGAAAATACTATCAAGGTTGTCATCGCTACGGATAAGCACACAACTACTGAACTGTTTAGTAGGAGTCCCAAGCCCAGCAAGGACAGGGGTAGCAAGAGTGAACAAGCCATCGGATGCACAGTTATAATATTCTTTAATAAGACGCATACGGACCGAGTTAGGTTCTTCTTTATGGAACACAGTGGCGGCCGCAATAATATATCTAATCTGTGGCGTCTCATAGATCTCTTTCGTGGCGCGATTGCGTACGAGATATTTCTCAATAAGTTGTTCAATTGCGGCATAACTATATCCTTCATCTTTATCATGATCCAGCATGTCATTCATGCGGTTCCAGTCGTCTTCTGAGTACCACTCAAGAAGCTCTGCGGTGTAAAGACCTGTGTCTACATTTTTCTTTACAATTTCATATAGGTGCGGTACTTCGTAACTTCCATATACATCTTTACGCAACATCGATAGACGTTGTTTTCCAGCAACATATTGATAATTGGTATGCCCTACATCCGGATTAGACTCTATATCAATAAGATCAACAATAGCTCTTAAAGTAATACCGTCAATTTCTTGCGTAGTAATACCATCATAAAAATGTAATTGTGCTTTGATTTCCACCATTGACTGGCTAACATCGGCAATACCTTGACAAATTTTAGCTACCTGTGTTTGCCACTTTTCAATGTGGAGCGGTTCTTTTGCTCCGCTTCTTTTTACAACTGTAATTTGCGTCATTCAACTCTCATTTAATTGTGTATACTACTTATGCTACTATTTTATTTGTTCGTGGATAAAACTTCTTTTAATTTTACTGCTTAGTGGAGTATTTACTATAACTTTGTGATCCCAATTAAGTGTATATTTTTCTTTGTTAACTAAGACTAAATTACGATCGTCCTCAGTCAAAACCAGCTTTGCTGACTTCAAATCTTTATGTTCCAATAAAGTTATAGTATACAGGATTCCGAGCCCGCGAGCAAGTTCACAAAAAATATTATCATTCAAAAGTTGCCAGGGATCAGGCCAAGTGGGTTTGTCATCCCAGTGCAAATAATAAGATTTCCAGGGAGAATTAAACCACCAATCATTGATTATTTGGAGAGCCTCGTCCAAAGGTAAAGATTGTGCCTTTTCCCGTAATATTGCCCAGGCTTCTAACCTATCAGCAAAATCAGTATGCCACATTAATTAAGATAAGAAATAGAATAACTCATTTGAGCATCTACGCTTGTAGATGGGGTTGATGTATATTGAATAAACACATTTGTTCCAGACTGACTAGCACTCAATGTAATATTATTGCCGCCGTTTGGTATGTTTTCAGTATAATCATCCATGTAATTAAAAATTTCTCCACCGGTACTGGCTACCCAAAATGTCCCAGTTCGAAAATCGCCACTGCGTGTTATTGAGTAATCAATTTTAAAACTTGTGGCGGTAGCATTGATAGGTACTGTAAATGCTGTTGTTGGGCTGGCTTCGCCGTCAAGTAATATAACACTTGATCCAGATTGTACGGTTTTTGTTCCTAATTGCAATTGACTACCGTTAGTTGTAGCAATACTAAGAGTTTCACCGATATAAATTCTAGGATGACCAACCGCATAACTATCTGAGCGTTGGAACATATCACCGATACTAGCATTGTTGTCTCCGCCGAATGAAATTATTGGCAATGCTGGATTAGAAACACCTTGGAAGTGATCTGCTACATCATAAAAAATATTATAACCAGTTGCGTTAAGACTAATCGCACCAAATATAATTCCATAACTATAAATGTTATCAAAAACATTATTTGTAATGCGTGTGCCAGTCGGACCGCCATTAACGATTGATCCGGTTCCCAATGCTATGCCTTGATATAAAATATTAAAACTAGAATTATTAACTGCCACACCTTTGATTTGTTGGCTTGTATTAATTCCGTAAACAGTTCCGCCAAATCTACAACCATCAAATAAAATATTAGTAGTGACCAATGAAATTCCAAAACTACCAAAATTAACACCGCTAGTGCCCAAAGTATCCACAGTTAATGTACTTGTAGTGCCGGCTCCAATAAAACTCACACCGTGGAATTCGCAATCGGTAGCTGACTGTACTAGGAAAATATTTTTACTATTATCAAGACTTTGAAAAGCCATATTAATTATATTAATATCAGTTGGAGGTGTAGCTCCGTTGTTACCTATATTAATACCAGTTTGCTGTAAGCTATCCGCTGTTTGTGCTACATACGATCCAGATCCACCGCTGGCAACCATTTGTATAATAGAATTGTCTGGACCTTCTCCATATAAAGTAGCATAAGGTGGAATATTAATTGGTCCACTGATACGATATACCCCTGCTGGAAAAAATAATGAACGGCGGATTTGTGGGTTTGATTGTTGACAATATAGTTGGTTAAGTGCTCTGTTGATGGCGGCTGTATCGTCAGTCAACCCATTACCTGTTGCTCCAAAATCTTTGACCGTGGCAAATTGGTCCAACCAAGATTGTAAACTTAATACTACTGGGGATCCAGGGGTAGGACCAGTTTGTACGGTGTAACCAGCGGCCGTACCTTTGTAGGTATAGGCTGCGGCTAAATTTAATATATCTGAAAATTCTGTTAAAATTTCAGTATTTCCAATAACCGGAGCGCCTTCCTCTAGTGTGCCGTTACCAATGTAAAGTTGACGTGTATCTGTTGACCAGCCTAATTCTCCGCCCGCTAGTTGGGGCAAATCTATGTTTAACCCTAAACGGTTACTAATTTGACTAATTTGCACTATTGCCATTTTGATATTCCTTTTATCTAGTATTTAGCTAATTGTATAGTAGAGCTCTAATCGTTTCCACCACTGCTGTTCCCAGTAGTCAAAATCTTCAGGTTTTAATATAAATTCTTGATATTTAGGGCGCTCTAGTGGTTCCATGGTAACGGGATCAACTGGGGGTTTTACGCACATTAAAACTACACCTTTACGGATTTTAGTTCCGTAAACCTCATTGTGTGCTAGTGCGTATGCTACTAGTTGCAAATAATAATCCTCAATCCACTCTTCGCGTTTGGGTTTATTTGTTTGTTTGTAATCTAAAATACTTTCATCATTTAAATGCAATCCGCATCCGTCAGTTGTTCCAGCATACATTTGAGGGAAATATAAAGGAATTTCCACTCCCCATATTTCGTTGACATTTTTGAGCCCGTCTTCAATAACGGTTTGTGCCATGGCATGGGAGGCAAAACTATAAGGGTTAGATCCGCGCTCGCTTAAAATATTATTTTTAATATAATCTTCTAAATATTTGTGCATTCGAGTACCACGATTTGCGGCATCGGTAGTAATAGCTTGTGCTCGCTCTACCCCAACTGCTTTGCGCCAGTTTTGCAGTGCTTGTTTTTTTTCTTCGGGTTGTGTGGCGGAAAGAATTGTAGTTACTGATGGAACTCGGCGACCATCCGGGGTTTGATAAAGTCTTTTACCGTTTTCATCAGTGGTTCGTGATAAATCTTTATAGTCAAATTTTGGAATGTACATTAAATTAATTATAACACATCAATAACATTGCCGCAACCTAACTATATCCGAAATGATTCACCGCATCCGCAACGATCTTTTTCCTGGGGATTATTAAATTCAAAACCTTCATTAAGACCCTGTCGGACATAGTCTACAGTAATGCCTGCAACTAAAGGGATAGATTTTGGATCAGTTACTATTACAGTATTATTATCAGACAGTAATATATCTTCGATATCAAGCTGGTCAACATATTCCATGAAATAAGCATACCCTGAACAGCCTGTAGTTTTTACACCTATGCGAATAGCAATACCCTTGCCACGACGTTCAAGATTATTTTTAATTTTATTAGCGGCAGTGTCTGTTACTGTAATCATAATGTTTTTATAAATTTTTTTAAATCACTTTCCCACACAATAGTTACATCATATCCTTGTGATTTTAAATAATCTATTCGTTGTTTGTCTAACTCTCGTTTTTCTTTCGCTGTCATTTTTAACTGAGGATGATAAGAATGTTCCTCCATTAAAGTAGGATTACAATGCCAATAATCTCCGTAAACCTCGATAATATGCTTTGTTTCTTCATTTAAATAATCAGGTTTGTATTTACCAACTTTACTGTTTGTTTTGTATTCAGGCAAAAAAGGTTCTAATACTTTTTCTGAATATGGCATATTATTTTTTCACCGGTGTTGGTATAGATTTTGGCGTAGTTGGCGCCTGTGGCCGTTGTGTATTTTGATTTGCTGGCACTGGTTTTTTCATTAAATCATTAAAAAGATTAGCAATGCCCGCGGCATTAGATAAAGTTGAAATTAACAATAAACTGACAAAAATTAATTGTTTTGTACCCATACAGTTCTATAACAATTACAGTTAGCATCAAGAATGTTTTCTTGATGATACCCAGCTGGAGCAGGTTGTTGAACATAAACTGGCTGTTGAACATAAACTGGGGGCGGGGCATAATAAGGGCGAGCTAATGAGTATCCAACAACTCCGCCAACAATTGCCGGGGCTACCCAACTATTATATCCACCATGATAATATCCACCGCGATAACAACACCATGCGTTAGCTTGAGTGGTGCCAAATACAGATGTTACTAATAACAACGATAAAATAATCTTTTTCATTTTGAAACTCCTTTTATGTTACTATGTTAATAGTACTTAGTTTCGAATTGATTGTCAACCGCCATACTGTAGTTTATTGATTTATTTAGATAATCCGCGATTCAAAGCAGATTTGGCATTTTGACTTACTATTTTTTCGGCTTGGTCTGTATCCATTGGTTCTTCGCCTGGCTCCTCATTACCTTTAAATTTGACTACTCCAGAATTTGGTTCGTATGGTAGTAATACATTTTTTAGTGGTTCTTTAGCAATTAAATCACCTAATGAATCTGCGGTAACATTAACCCCTAAATCTTGTGCCAAAGTTATAAATGCAGAAGTTGATATTTGTTTTTTGGCACTAGTATCGTTGGCACGGCCAGCAAGAAACTGAGTTAATGCTAATAATTTGGTAGAATCAACTTTACCAGAATCTATTACTTCAAAGATTAACATTATCTCTTAGCACGACCTAAATTAGCACCACTACCTTCTGGGGCTTCTGGGGCTTCTGGTTCTTGTGGAGCAGGTGCCGGAGCTCCTACATCGGGAGCAGGCGCCGATTGAGGTGCCATTTGATCTTGTCCTGGTACAACGGGAGCTCCTTGACCTGTAACAACACCAAGTGCTTGATCCATTTGTTGTTTAGTGCCTTGAATACTTTGAACTAAACTAGAAAGAGCATTAGTTGAATCTGTGTTAAATTGCATTGCTTGATCAACACCTACTTGATTTTTAATTTGATCTACTAGTGCTGGCAAATCTTTAAATTGCATACTTGTAACTTCTTCTAACATTTTTTGTATGTTATCTACCATATCCTGTGCCGCAAGAATAACTTGTGCTTGCTGTACTTCTGATTCACGAAGAATATTATATAATTGTCGACGTAAAGATTCATTTGTTGTTTGAAGCGCAGCCTGAGCAATCATTTTTTGATCGTCTGGTGATCCAGTACCTTGTGTGGCTTTTTGCATAGCATCTTTTAATTTAGGATCAGAAATATTATTAACTTGTGCTTGACGTTGTTGGTCTTTTTCTGCATTTCCTGCTGCTACTGTAGGATTAACCGGAGCAATTTGTGCATTTTGTTGGGCAGCCGTGGCGGGAGCGCCTACTGCTACACCAACGGGAACACTGGCTGTTTCTTTAACTTTAGCGGATAAAACACGTTCCATCATCATTAATTTAAGATAAGTTGGATTCTTTTCACTGTGATGAAATTCTATAGTTTGACGATGCTCGTTTACTAGTTTGTTTATTTTACTCAACATTATACGGGCTTGTTTTGGTGAAATTACATCAACATTGATGCTATCACCGAAATAGCTCTCGAATACCTTAGCGGCTTTTTTTGACGGCTGTTGGGCGGCCAGTTCGAATAGTTTCATTATTAAATCCTCGTTGTTGACAGTATTTAGCGTAATTGACACATTTGGTTAATTCCTGTTCTACTTGTTTTTTGCGTATAATCTTGGTTTCTAGCTTGATTTCTATAGTTTCGCGAAATACAGGATTTTTACTGCTGTCTGCTAAATTAGCACGAATTGCTATATCATTAATTAATGAAGTTAATTTGTTATCTAATGTTAATATATCTCTTGCTAAATTAAAGTGTTTATATTTGTCTGCAATACACCAACTAAGAGCTGATTTAGTGCTGTTAAAAAGTCCTACGTCAGTGGCCGAACAATATACGCGGTAGCCTTTTTTTTCAATGACAATTAAATAGTGATCAAATACTTCATAATCGCCATTGTCGTTTTTCCAAATAAGATTATTTGTTAGCGTACCAAATTCTTCGCGAAGTATATGTTTAAATTCGGCTGTATAGTTCATTTAAAACCGTAGTGAATTACTAACCAAGCTGTGGTGCCAGCAAAAACACCTATTAATGCGGTTCCCCAAGCAATAATTTGATCATTGCGTTTAGAAGACATTGCAACGACCATATCTCGAATTTCACGAATCATAGAATTATTATCTTCAATTTTTTCGTCTAATATGTCTAATCTATTTTCTAGTGCGTTGTATCTTTCTGCGCAGAGTTCTACATGAGCCTCAAGGCTTTTCTTTTCGATATCGGTAGCTTCAATCATTTTTAAATCCTCTATTATAATTCTTTGCATTATTTATAATAATTTGCTAAACCAGATGTTTTGATTTTCGCCTTTTGGCACAAGAACAGGCCCAATTCCTTGCTTTTCAGTCAACCCCGTAAGCATGGGAACACCATCAGCATCTATTAATAGTATTCCCACTGGGTTGTCTTGTGATTCAAAAACTCCTACAGCCTCAACTTCAAACTCAAATTCCCAAACGTTTTTTATCTTTTTTGGTATTGTTAAATCAAATATTTGGGTACGCATAGATAATAGTTGGGTAATAGTTTCCCAATTCCTCTGTTGATTTCTAGAACGATTCCATAATATTTCATTTTCAATAGATTGATCGGCTTTATCTTTAAATGGTATTCGCGATGATTTGTAGTGCCCAGTAATACCAGTGGCAGTAATATCAAAAAAAGTTTTACATGAAAATTTCATTGTGAGTTTTTTGACAATTCATATAAAATCTCGACTTGCTCACACAATTCATTAATTACCGGGTTATCTTTTCTGGCGGCTAATATAAATTGCCAGCGTTCTTGCTCCCGTAAATCTGCTAAATCCTTTTCCAAAGCTGGATCTTGTGAATGCAATTTCCTAATGTTTGAACCAGGATGCCGAGCATAAACCGTGCGGCCGCCTTCTAAAGATTCAAAAATGGTAACTTCGGTAATCTTACTAACTGTCATAATAGATGTATTTAACTCATTTTAGCAAGGACGTAAACTAATGTCAACAAAAAAGCACCTTGCGGTGCTTTCCTGATATTTTAAAGTTGCCTTTAAAATTAGCTGGCTGAAGTTGCTGTAGAAGCCAAACGGAAACCAACTGTTGTTACAGTTGCAGCTGCTACGTTACAATATGTATTAGCTGTGGAATTGTAAATATTTCCCAATGCTGTAATTGTAGCGGCAAAGTTTGTTGCTGCTTGGGCGTTAGCAATGTTACCAAAAGCGCCTGTTGGATAAACGGCCAAACTAAAATCAACTGCGTTATTTGTATTGTCTACTTGATAAAAAGCAACTGTACAAGTTTGTTGAATAGCTTGGATAATTTGCTGAATTGCGCCGTTAACACCAGCTTGATTAAAACCTGAATTGCCAAGACCAACACCAAAAAAGTCTAGTTTTGGACCTTGAATCATTACTGGTACGCCAGCTGGGGCATATGCTGTGTTTGCTGCTAACTGTGGGCCATTGAGTGTGTCAATAGCGAATACTGGTTGTGAACCACCTGATACTAATGGAATTTGTGCCATTTTTAAATCTCCTTATGTATGTGGACCCGAAAGTCCTACAAGTATTTAGTCAAATGACTAAAAATGGCATCTTTGGTGTAGATTATACAGGATTATTTTGCTGGCGATTGGCGCGACTAAAGTCAAATCTATTAACAAATTTAACAGTTCCGCCGGGAATTGCTATAACCCAACCCTCTTGCCCTGGGTGCTGCAGGTCCAGTTGATGCAATAAATCAGTTTTTATATCGTGTAACAATACAAACGCCGAAAATGCGGCAGAAATACCATTCATATTTGAGCGGGGGCTTTGTAAATATTCTACAATATTATTATACTTGCTAGGAGTAACTTTTTGCTGTAGCCATTTACCAAATTCTGGTAATAGTTGATTAGGATCAAAATTAGTAATATTAACATTCTTTACTAAACTATTGATATAATCAATACAAAGTTTAGGTAAATCTGTAATTTTTAAAGTTCTAAGCTCTGTTGGATCAAACAAAGTATTAATACTGTTACCATGAATGCTTATCAGTTGTTTTAATTGTTTAACTTTCCCACTATCTTTGGGCTTAACATTTTCTGTAGGTCTTATGGGTTCAATTAACAGTAACCCAGGAACAGGATTTAAATTTAATTTTCCAATTGCTTGTTTAGGAGCACCTGGCTCGTTGTACTGAGTATGAATGGCAATACCCACTTCACTTGCTCCAATTTGTTGTCCTAAATCACTGGCGGCGGGAATACTGTATGCTATAGTGTTAGGTTTAAACACATAAGCTCCTGTTTGTTCGGTAGGAGTTTGCGTATAAAGTAAATCTCCTTGAATAAATCCTTTAAAGTTTTCTGGAGTGGCTGCTTCTAACATGGGCCATAATTTTTGATAAATTGGTGCGAGCTCGTCTACTCGAGTGGCTTGATTACCCTTAGATCGTGCTTCGGCGTCACGATGTGCTAATTGCTGCGTAAGTTGGCGAGGGCTAGTAAACAATCCGCTATATCCAACAGCAGTAAATCCGGCCACATCAGTTAATACAAAAGCACCGTCAGGTTGGCGACCAAATATAACTGCAGGTTTACCGTCCCATTTAACTGAAGTTGATGTTTTGGTATTATCTTTAAGATGATCAATTACAGCCAAGGCATCTTTTATCCCAGCTGTACCACGCCTGAATACCAAATCTTCTATGTGTTCTATACCTTTGGCTTTTCCACCTTGTACTTGGGTATCTTCAATTAGCTGTGTCATTTTTTGATTGACAATGCGGTCTCGTAGTCTTGCCAAAAAGTTAACATCGCTTTCGCCGCGAGTTTCAAAAAATGGTACACCTTCTTTACTAAAGAATGCTCTAGCATCGGCCAACTTTAAATCTCGCTGTGAATCATTTTGCAAGGCCTGTACCATGGTTTCTACGCTATATAAATCTTCTTTGGTAGCAGATTTGCCTAATAAAAGTTTTGCAATTTTGTCCGGATCAGTTTCTACTACTTGGTTACTATCCCGACTTACAAGACCTTCACGAGGGACAATTTTATATCCCAAGGGTTTCCCAATACTGTTAAACATAATATGCCGATCTCGACCTGAATACTCTGAATTTGCCGGAGCCGATAAAAAGAATTTACCTACTCCCAAATTTTTCATAAACATAAAATCTGTTTGTACATATCCTTTATCAGGATTACCAGCAATGGGTGTTTTAAAATGTATTTGTCCGCCACCTTTTTTAACGTAATCTCTGGGATTAAGTTGATGACTATTACACCACTGTGTAAGTTCGGCGATTAACTGCTCGGGGGTTATTTTACTGCTATCAACTGCTACATCAAGATCACCGGATGTAGGTTTAAGTCCAGTTGATCCTAAAGTATTATTTTGCAAATCAAGGTCAACCATTTGTTCAAGCCAATCTAGTGTTGGTTTAACATCTATTTGATTAATACGTTGTGTCTGTATTTGCCCATCGGAATTTTTAAATACATTACCACCTTCTTTTAATATCATAGTTATTATCGCTGACGTTCAGTTATTTTATAAATTTTCATCCGTTTTCCTCACGGTGCGAGTAAACTTGCCTGGATCACGAAGTTTAATAGCATTAATTAATTTTCGTGTAAGATTATCTGCTTGTTCAGGACTGTAAGACTCATCAATCTGTTCTAGTAAGCGTATAGCACTAGTAATAATATTATTAGCACGATTTTCAATAATATGACGATTATCGCGCTCTGTATATAAACTGTCTAATTCTTCTAGAATACTACGAGTTTTCTTTTGCATTTTTGCCAGAACCTTTTTATTATTTATTACATTTTAAATTATGTAGTCTGGTTTAATTCTGCTTAATTTGTCCTAATAATTGCTTTAATTTAGCACTTTGTACATCCGCAGTAATTTTTCCAGTTTCACCTAATTCATCATCTATAGGTTCTGAATTAATTACTTTGCTTTGTGTTTTTATGCTATCGTAAATATTAGCTTTTTTAAATGAATTTATAGGGGTTGTTTCCTCAGGTAAATCCGTAATTCTCATAGTTTCAATATTATATTCTAATTCTACTTTTTGCCCAGTTCCATTACTTGTACGAGTTTTCATACATTGTAATTGATAACGCCCACGTTCTTTCATAGCACGACTTGTAAAAATACCAAACACATTATCAGCGGTATTAATTTTACTAATACCACCCGAAATATGACTATGGTCAAATTCAATTTCTTCCACTGCCGCACGATTTAACTGACTAGCGGTTACTAGTAATACTCCCAATTCTTTGGCTAAATTTCGCAATTCTTCCGACACATATTTGTCTTTGACAAACAAATCGTTGGGACTAACTTTGGCACTAACTGGCATTAATAAATCTAAATAATCAACCATTACAAAGTCAATTTTAATATCTGTTTGTACTTGTACTTCTTTTAAATAGGAGCGTACATCATTGATATTACTTTGTGCTGGTAGTGCTTTGACACGATATTGCCCGGCTTTTTTACCAAACATTTTAACTTTTAATTCGGCTGTTTCTAAATCTTTTCTGATGTCTTTAGTTGACATGCTTGATAGCATTGCATCAGTACGCAATCCAACCAATTCTTCACTAAGCTCTAAACTTATATATGCTCCACTTAGTCCTTGTTCAAGCCAGCTGATAGCAATATTCATCATTACCAAAGATTTACCCGATCCAGATCCGCCAGCAAAAATATTCAGTTCGCCACGACTAAATCCACCATATAATATTTTATCCAAAGATGGCCAGCCAGTGCTTACTTGACCGCCAGAATTAAAATATTTGTCATTACGGGCTCTAGGATCAGCAAAATAATCTGTGCCCATGTCTTTTTGTAAACTAATTTGTACGGCATCTTTAATTAATTTTTCAACCGGGTCAAAATCGCCTTTATCCAACATGTCATATGATTTAAGAATAGCTCTGCTAAGTTCTTCTTTTTTAGTAAAACCTTCAAATTCTTCCATAAACCATTCCATATTACCATCTGGTAAATCTGGCAATTCGTTTAATTTAATCCCTGATGTAGCATTAACTTGTTGTAATACCGGAAGTGATCCATGTTCTTCATAATGTTTTTTAATAAAATCAGCGGCAGTACGAATACTGCGATCGAAATTTTCGGGATTGTATATATTTTGAACGCGAACAAATGATTCAGCATCGCTGAGCATCATTTCTAAAAATAATTTTTGTACTTCTATACTATAATCTTTTAACAAGTTGTTTCCTTTTTATATCAATTTTATATTTGTTAGTTTCTCTGGCTTTTAATATAGTTAGCAAGGTCGCTATCTTACCCATACAATTTACCGCATCATTTACATCTTTAATACCTTGTGGCCATTCTGGTATACTAACAGCCCACCCCAATTCTATTGCTCTATCTACTAATGCCATACCTGCTTGGTCTTGATCTGGAACTACAGTAATAGTTTTTCCCAAACTTTTAATAACTTGCGATTGCGTGTCATTAATATTATTATGTAATACTGCCAATCCATTTATGACAAGTGCGTCAAATACTCCCTCTACTACAATGGCATGTTCCCAATTATCTTTTTGTAAATCAACTCCAAATACATATCCTTGTTGTGTGTCTGATATGAATTTAGGCTGTCGTCCATCTATATACCTGGCGCTATTTCCAACTATTAATCCGTTATGCGTAAAGGGTATGACAATACGTTTGGATTGTCTACCTTCTGCCGTAGAACTTACCATATAAGGATACGCTGTACAATCTACGCTGCGTCCTTCTAAATATTCTATATATGGAATATGATTAGGATTATTAACATCTATAAGTTCTAGCTCGGCGGGCAAATCTCGTTCTTCAAATTCTACGGCTTTAATTACATTTTTTTGATTTTCAAGCAAGCCATGCATTGTGCGATGGCGTAAACTTTCGAGATTTATTTGTTCGATAGTAACATTATCAACCCCGAACCATTCTAATAATTTTCGTGCTTTAAATGATAAACTTCTGCCGGGTATAAAACTTGCTGTGAGACCGCAATTAAAACAATGATAACTCCATCCACCTTCCGGCGTTGGTTTAATTCCTCCACGTTGTCTTTTATCTTGAGTGTTACCGCGATGAATACAACAAGGAGCATTGAATGAAATCCAACCAGAACTTGTGTGTTTTTTCTTACCGGGTAAAAAAGAAATTACATCAATCATGCTACAGTATAGCATAATTACCAGCTGATTACAACATTATCGATACATTAAATTTACAACGTATCCAGTTGATATAGCCACAAAAGCTCCAGAATTATTTGGTGGAATAGGATTTATTTGCCCGTTACTTCCGGGGCCGCCAATAGGAATTGGCCAATAACCAGAACCACCATTTATAACATTAATTCCAGTAACAGAGCCGTTTGGTCCAAGCACAGCTTCGGCACGAGCACCTGATCCGTTACCTAAAATATTAACTTGTGGCGGTGCCAAATATCCAGAACCAGGATTTTGAACAGTAATGTTAGTAACCACTCCGTCTACGCATGTGGCAAATGCGTTAGCTGGATAACCAGGTTGGTCTGGTACTGAAAAAATACTATTATTAAATCCCAAACGCAACAAAGGATACCAACCTACCACATTCATATAAATGGTTCTAGTTTCGTTATAGTAGGTAGTACTTTCGGTAATGTTATACCAAATACTTTGATAATTTTGTGCCCATTGAGCTTTTATAGTACCAGTATACCCAATTAAATCCATTTGTATAGTTGTAATATAATTTTTTGGTACTATAAAACTAGAATAATATTCGGAATTAGAGTAAGTGTTCCAGTAAGGCGACCCACTGGCTGCTGATCCCCAATATCCAACCCCTGCCCAACCTGGAAAATTTTCATATCCGGCTCCGTCTAAACTTGACTGAGCACTTAACTTTATAGTTGGAATAGTTAATGGTGCTGATGGTACAAATTGTGGAAATACAGAATTAACAAGATCAATGGGAGCGCGAGCACCAGACTGAGCATTGGTAAAGACCGCTTGATTTAAATTACCACTTTGTACACTGATTGAATAGGATGCTGGTTGTGCTATTAGTTCTAAAGTGTGTTCTGCTGGAACTGTTACTTTAACTTGCCCTGCGGCGGCATTAAGAATAGTCATTGGCTCTTGTAGCAACAATGTAGTTCCTTGAGTATTTGTTACCCGAAATATAAAAGTGCATCCGTTTACATTTACAGGTTTTTCGTCTTGATTGACAAATGAAAATAACAGCACATTATCAACTCCGAGATTTAAAGTTAGGCGTTTAGAATACACCGAATTGTACCTCATTGTAAAATACTGCCCGCTCGAATCCAATAAAACTACTTGAGTTCGTTGCTGATAGAGGAAAACTTCTGTGGAGTACATTCATATATTTATACATTAATTTGCTGAGCTAATTTTCGCTTTTCCCATGCTTTTTTAAGATTTTCTTTGTGAGTTTCTGACAATTTAAGCCCTTTATTCCAGCCATGTCCTTTTTCTAAACCAGACATATCTAATCGTTGTTTGAATTCTTCAGTATATTTAACACCTCTATTCCAGCCTGCCCCTTTATTGGGTTTTCCAGTTTTTACTTTAGATATTTTATTTTTTGTTATTTCTTCAGTTATTCTACCCGACGATCCCTCGCCCCCTTCTGTCATATTATGTAATAATCCAGTACCTAAATCTTTGCGGCCATAATACGTGATAAGTTTTTTTTCTAACAAAAGTGCCTCAACTTCTGCTAAATTATGTGCAACTATTTTTATGCGATCATTGTGCGGGATGGGCGTTCTGTGTGTTGCCCATGCTCGTGATCCTAATCCTTTACCGCAATAGTAAGGTGTTCCATCTTCTCGCAAATACAAGTAAACATAAAAATTTAAGGGCGGTTGTTGTCGGTTAAAACTCATATTAATATTTAGTGATATTTAACTATAAACTTTTGGAACATAAATATCCCATACGAATAACTACTAATAGATGAGCACTGAAATATTCACTAAATTAACTGACAAATACCCGTTTATAACGCTATGTGTTTACGCTTCTCAAGAATATGTGGGAATTATACAAAATCGGGACGATATAATTACAACAATTTATGACTTTGGAAGTATAAGCGACCTTGATATAAAGAAAGATTTCTTAAAATTAGCCAACATTTGGTGGTGGGAAAGCAACAGATCTATACCTATAAATATTTTCTTAAAAAACGAATGGGATCCGTTTAAAGTTTATTTGCGTACTTTTATAAACAAAGATCTCGAAATTATGCATGGACCAGTCTGTAGTTTAGCTGAATTAGCCCGTAAAAAGTCAAAAAGAAAATCTATTACTTTAGTTAGGAAGATGGAGTAACTTCGTCAAGTAGGTTCATGTGTAAGGTTACTAATGCTGCATAAGAAATTGAATGACTTTTTTTAAACACAAAACCTTTAGAATCATCCCCATCCCATACAGTTTCAAAGATTTTTGGCCAAGATTTATTTTGTAAATGAGCTTTTCCTGGTCTAATAATTGCTATAAAAGCTGCCATTCGCGGAATAGAATCTGGTTTCATTTTCAATAATAAATCAGTATAGTTGCCTATATGTACTAGTTGTTTTGCCCATTCCAAATCATTCCACAATCTTTCCCACGGCGGTTCTTTTGCTAATAATTCTTGATAATGTTCAGGAGATTTAATTAACTGGTATACCGACATGTTAAGTAAATCAATTTTAAAATATCCGCGTTTTTCTGCTTCTTCATAATCTATAGCCGCGCATTGATTTATTGGGTCATAAGGAATATCAGTAATATAAACTCCCGATGCGTGACGTCTGACTTGACCTTGATGTAGTTGCCGTGCTGGTATAGCTTGAATAAGTTTTAGTACTTGTTCTCGGTCTGCCAAGTCAATATCAATATCTGCGCTCATAGAACAAGTATAGCAATTATTCCAACATATGTCAAATAGTGTAGACCTTGGTCGGCCCCGAACCATACCCAAAATTTACGATCAGCAGGAGTCAACCCTTGACTTAAATTTGTTTTTGCCCAATCAATATGATAATGTATTACGCCATCTAGTAAACCAATTGCAATGGCAAAAATATGAGCAACTGGGTCCCACGGGAAAAATAATAATAATACAATTAAGGTTCCGAGTGCGTGTATAGCCGCATGATTGCAACCACCCGGGGCCATATATACTCCCTTATCCTTAAGCATCTTTTCATTTTGTAAAAGAAAATCGCATATAAAATGTTTGATACCAAATAACGCTAATAATATACAAATAATTTTCATCACCAGCCTGCCTTTTTTAACAATTCCTGCGCTTCAATACGATTGGCAGGATCTTCTTTTAATTTCTTTTGCCATATATCTGTGTCAATATATGGCCATACCATAGCTTGTTGTTCAACATTCATTTCAGATAAAAACTTTTGACCTGACTCACAATTATATAATAACCACGGACTAATACGACCATTAACTATTGCGCTTGTTATAGAATTATGATTTCCGTAACGCAAGAAATCTTGCGATGGAGCTTGTTTTTCTTCTGCCCACTTCATAGCGTGTTCTATTCCGCGGGCTAGCGCATCCTCCATTCTTTCTACTTTCAAATAATACATTAAATATTCTTCATACAGTTTGTCACTACACCAATAGTCTAATTTTTTATTTTGTTTTAATACCCATTCAGTAAAACGAGCTGGGTTAATAACTTTTGTGTTTACACAATATCTACCAAATTTTACGAATGCCTTATAGTATGGCGACTCTGCAAAGTCATCAAATGTTTTTAGTTTAGCTGAACCTTGTGTAAGTTCATAAAATTTTAAATAAGCGTTAAATCCCATTCTTACACCGGCTTCGTTTTGTTCTTGCCGACGTCGGCGTGGTTCACAAGAATGTACCGTTAAAGAAGATTCTTTAATAAATGATTTTTTACAGTACTGACAAATATAGCTCATTTTTCTACGCCTAGCTTATGCAAATAAGCATCTATATCCTTTTTAGTATTGATTTGAGCCATAACTTCTAATTCATCATCTTTCAAATGAGGGAATAGTTCTGCTAACTGTTTTTTAATACTGCCACCAGATGCTTTTTTCTTGGGAGCAATCCACTGATGTCTCTGGGCGCCTAATCCTGGGCTAACTGAAGTAGCACATAGCCATTGTAATTGTGGATGTTTGTTTATGTTAAAAAAATGTTTGTTTAGTCTTTCATTACAACTAATCAAGTAAAATTCTTGTAAATCCTTACTACCGGTCACCGCACTTCCCCAACGAATCATGAGATAATTACTAAATTTTTTACGCTCTTCGTCTGTTAAGGAATTATAAAAATTTCGATCTTTGCGATCAAAACATGACATTTCATTTGCAATATGTAACTTATCCATTAAAACGCCCGATTGTAGTCAACCACCTCGCAGTTACGACTAATATCTTTGACAAAATAAACACATAAAGGTTCTTTGTCCTCATTGATTGGCACACATAACATTTGTCCATTTTTAAGTTTAGGAGCATACCATGACACATCCTGATACACGTCTAAAATTTCTACATCTAAAAAACTTGGTCTAAAACTAGTTAATGGATTAAATTGAAATGCTTTAAATCCTCGATCATTTAATGCTGATAGCGGAATAACTTCTAAATCTCCAAAGTCTGGTTCGCCTATTAATAATTGCCAATCTACAGGCATGCGTACACGGTGCTCTCCTATACGCAATACCAATGCCGGAGCATTAAAACTTTCCAAAAATATTAATGGAATATAATGATAATCAGGATCTTGCGGATTAGAATTATCCAGAATAGCAAATCTCATATCATCTATTTCGTCAGGTAGATGATCTAAATCATATGCTTCGTTTTCCAAGGTTAATATTTTCATAGTCTTATTATAACAAATTATTTTATGCAACGCAACCTTTATTTCCACTCCAATTTTTCTTGAGTAAATGGATAGTTAGCTTCCTTGTAAAACTGTTTGCGTTTGGTTAAATGTCGTCGTGCAAACTTACAAGTAGAGGTTACGTCCCAGATTTCTACATGGTCTTTGTCTTCTGCTTTGCGTATACCGCGACCAATCGACTGTATAACTCGCACAAAAGATTTACCAGGTTCAATAAGAACAAGATTAAAGATACGGGGTAAATTAATACCAACAGCAGCAACACCATAGGTAGCCACAATAATTTTTCCAGTACTTGTCGCAATTTCATCATATTCTTCATCTCGTTTTGTTCCTTTTGTTGCCCCGCTTACAAATACAGCATGGTCTCCTAACAATGACACTAGAGCATGTCCGGCAGCTACACGGTCTACTAGTACAAGAGTATTGCCAGTGGCATTAACTTGTGCCACTAGTTTGGATATAGTCTCAAGTCTATCTGAGTCTTCTAATAAAAATTTTAATTCTGATTGATAATTTGTAAATTCTGCGTGGTCTATTAACTGAACAATATTAACATGGCATTGCGCTAATACTCCCCGTTCTTGTAGCTCACTAGCAGCAAGTTGGTTAATAACTGGCCCTAAACTTATTTTAAGTGCTTGGAATTCAAATGCTTCTTTAGGTATTGTCCCTGTTAGCCCCCATCGAATTGGAACACGACTCATTACTGTTGTCATTAAATTTTTTAGGGCATCGGCTTTTGCCATATGACAATTTGATACTACTGCCCCGTCTACTACATAGTTGTGATTGTTTTCTATATGTAAATTATATACTTCTGCCGGTTTAGTTATTTCAGTTTTTTTAATTAGTTTCATATAATGCTTTAATTTTTCTTGCTGTATTGTCATCAAAACGTGAGTAATCAATATCTATATTTTGCAATCGTAGCCAATCTTGATCAGCTATAGTCACAGTATATCCTGCTATTTTTGCCCACTCGTGCAATGCCATAATTTTTGAGTTAAATTTTTCGCCCACACATAATTCACGCGGTTTAACTTCGGCTACTATTTTGTTTTGATGATCCACAAAGTCAACTATATAGACTTTTGTGATACCTTGTAAATTATATTCGATTCGCAATGTTTCATATTCGGCAGATTGATTAATAAATTGGTATAACGCTTCCCAACTTGATCGGTAAGGCTTATCGTCGAATGTCGAATTCCAGTGGGTATTTCTATTATTACTATTCGGGGTAAATTCCCCGTTTAATATTTTCTTTTTCATAATATCAGATCTTACTTGTTTATCAGCAACTGACATTTTAATACCGTACATACCGTTGCTAGAACCAGAATTTTTTTTACTAATTTTATCTTTGACTGATTGCGGTCTAGGACTGAGTGTGCCTATATTTTGTCCTTTGGTGCCAGCATTCCACGGAGTACCAGTATTAAGGTTTTGTTTAATTATATCTCCATATTTTTCCTGAACTGCGTTGCCACCAATAGAGGATAACTTAGCCTTAATCTCGTTAGTAGTGATTGACCCGTTTAGTAAGTTATCAATGTTACTAACCCATAATATAGTTTTAGTGCTTAATAATCTTCTGCAAAACCTATCTTTATCATTATCAATCAAAGTTACTCCCGTCGATAACGTTATACTGTTACCCGAATACGCAATAACTCTGGTAAGTTGATTATGATCTATCATCTTAGCGTTAAATCGATCTATCATTTGTTGGGCTGACTGTTTCATAAATACTTTCGCTTTAGTTAACTGTATTTATACTAGTATAAACTATTTCGTGATTTTTTGTCAATCTATCTGCCCGTATCCATCCATCGTTAGTTAAAAATTTATGGTTTCCAGTAACTTGTATTTTACTTCCATTATCGAACTCCAAATTGTACATTTTTTCACTAGAGGAATTGGTTAAATTTATATGCTGTTTAACTACGATGTCGGTCTTAAATTCTTTTGTATCTTCTGAATAATTAATAACTGTATCGCCCGCTTTAATATCTTTGATTGCTACATATCCCGAAGGTGTTAAAACTTTACTATCAGCAGTAAAACACTCGTCAACCATTACGCATACTACATCTTCAAGAAAATCTTGAATTGTAATTTCTGCTGTAGAATTTTTTGTATTTTTAAGCAAAATATTTAAACTTTGCCAAGTACAAATTGTGTGCGTTTTTCCAAATTCTTTACGATCACCAAAGAAAACGCCGACATCTAACCCCAATCCGCGATAATCTTTTTCTGTTTGTGTTACTAATGACTTGTTGGGAACAATTACAATAGTCCTACCATGTTGTTCACATCGTTGACTTAGTGCCGCAGTCATAATAGTTTTGCCTGCTCCGGTGGCAATTTCCTGAATTGATTGAGGATTTTCTAAAAAATTATTAATGATTTCAACTTGATAATCTCGCAATTTAATTGGCTGGCCTTCCATCGGGTGGCCGGCCCCCCAATTAATATGAATAAATGTATCTTCGTTTACTCGCTCAAAAACAAAATTAGTAGAATAATCACGCTGATCATCAAGTATGATATCATAGTTAAAACTTTCTAATATAGGAATAATTTCTGGCAGTAAATTTGTAAAGGTACTTCCGCCCAGTTGAAAATAAGATACCTTACCATCCCATCGACCAAGTCTAACCGCCGGTAAATAACGAGCCCCGGGTACATCATATTTAAAGGTATTAACTAATTTTCGTCGTGCGTCAAGCTCAAGACCTTCAATTTTGATATTAACCTCGTCGCGTATTATAATTGTAGCTGTTCGCATTATTGCTATTGTAGCATATTTAATTAAGATAAGTCAAAAAAACAGATACCGTTTTATAGGTATCTGTATAAAATGAACTGTTTATACAGTTCAGGAGCTACTTTGTGTATATCCAACATCAGTTGAATACTACAAATTTCTTAAATATGGTGGTAAATCTGTATCTGTAATGGGTAAATCAAAATGTTCCTTAATAATTAAATTCCAGGCTCGCCCTTTACCATAAATGTTATAGCTATATGCTAGTTCAGCACATTCTTTAACAATTAGCTCGGCAAACTTTTCCAAGTCTTCTTCAGGAGTATAGTTGTCAATCATTTCTCTGCCACTATCGTCCCATAAGGTAAATCCTATACCAGCATCAAGGGCAAGTTGTCGAATCCGCTTGTTCATATCAATATCCTTCGTATTGTTCCAGTGTTCTTATTAGATCAGGTAGTGCTCGCTTGTCTATGGTCAGGTAATATGGACCAATATCATCGTAGGCGTGTAATTGGATTCGAACGGCGTCTTTATTGTCTGATACTGATAGATACGGCAGACCTGTTGGGCCATTGATCGTGATCATTTCTTTACTGCCTCCAGGTAGCATTCTTTACAAGCACTATCATTTCCATGTTTACATACATCTAATAACGGATTATCAAAATCATATACCCGATCTGCTTGTGCTAATTTAGCTTTTAATAATTCATTCTCAACTGCCAATTCATCTGCTCGAACCATTTCGTGTGAGTGTGCCGAGAACAGCCGGTCTCGTTCCTTTTGTAGCTGGCGTAGCATTTCGGCACACTCTTTAAAAAACTTACTCTGCCCCATTGACACATGAATATCCAATTCATCAGCTAGTTCATTTGCGTTCATTACCATTGCTCCACTTTCTCTAAAGCTCTAATCAATTCAGATACCACTCGTTTATCAATATTAATAAACATTGTTTTATTCACTTGGTTAGGATACAGTTGTATTCTCACCTTATCACCCATATCAATTACTGAAGCGTATTGAAGGCCTTGTGATTCAATCGTGGTTGTTGGATAAATTGTATTCATAATGTTTTTCCTCTAATGTCCTCAATTTCTGTTGGTACATCTTTATTCCGCAACTCCAAAATGGTCTTGAATTCTTCGTTTAACTTCATGTAAAGCACCATTGTAATCTGTGTATAGTTCATTGCTGGTCCAACTGCCATCTACATTACGATTTACTAAATCATCAGTAACACTAACACATTCCCGCACAATTAACTCGGCAAACAAGTCTAATCCTTCTTGGTCTGGATTGTCCTGAATGCCGGCTTGTTGTTTTAATTTATTAAACATTCTTCATACAAGTTGCCGAGGCTAAAGACTTCCAATTTTCTTCTGATACTTTAGTTAAATCAGCTAACTTTAATGCCATACGTAACGACATTTCGCGTAGTTTAGTTTGATTAGCATCCATAAATGCTAGAATGTTTTCACCTGTTTCTGGACTAAAGTCGTAATCTCTAAACAGTTGTCCTTGGCGGAAAATTTGTTTAATACGCAAAAACTTATCACGCATCGTATCCAAGGTCAAATCCAAAAAGTGACAACGTGATTGCAATGCTTCCAAGTGATCCTTCATTTTTTTACTTTGAATGTTTTCAAATTTAAGGTTGGTAATAAAAATTGCTCCGCCCTTAAAATCAAACTGGTCAGGAACTCCCTCGCGGCGTAGCATAGCTGAATCTGAATTCCAAAAAATCTTACGTTTCTTGCCAGAGTCAAGGGCGGCTTTAAGAATATTTAAGGATAACTCGTCTTGGAATACCGAATCACAATCGTCAAACACTAAAACGTTGTTAGCGTCACTATGACGATAAAGGGTACAGTACAATCCAATCGGAGTCATTGCCCCTTTAACCACTTCGTACTTAATTTTTTTACCTGAAATCTTATCAAACAAACCTGATTTCTCAAGTTCAAATTCTACACCGTAACTTTTACCTACACCCGGAGGACCAACTACAATCATCGCACGAACGTCACCTGAAATAGTAGCACGAGTCATTTGCTGTAAAATTTCAAATCGCTGTTCAATGCGATCCATAACTTCGTCGTCTGTTTCTATAGGGGTTACAATAGGAGCAACAAATTCTGCTACTGGAACTGATTCATTTGTAAACTCAATATCTTCTATTGAATTTACTTTAATACGAACTTTATCGAATTCTTCTCCGAAATATCCTTCTGATTCTACAGTCACGTAGCCTCCTTTAACGCCTGTCTGATAACCTTTAGCAAGTGTAAATGCAATATTTTGAACTGTTTTGTTGCGATACACACCATTTTTAATTAATACTGTTGACATACTTTAGCTCCTACTTTTATATTTTAAGTAACTATTATAGCGTTAATTGAATTACAAGTCAACTATTTTTACGTCTAAAAATTCCTTTAATCTGATCCCGAAAATTTGCGGCAACCCGGCGCACTTTTTCAGTTCTTTTGACATGATCAAATTCGGCTTTTTCGTACCGACGTCGCTCAACTTTTTCTTTATCAAATTCATGTTGTTCAAGTGGGGTTGTTATGCTGTTTCCTATTAACCCCTAGTATAACGAATAATAATATCGGTACTGCTAAACATTGCCTTAACTGTTTGCTCAGCTACATAAGCTGACTCGGTATTAATAGGCATAGTACCTTCGCTTACTACATTGTTAGAACCTTTTTCGTAGGCTGTATAAGTTACATTATAAACGGTCATTTTGCTTCCTTTCGTTAATTTTTACTATAAAACTAGTATAGCAAAATTGAAATATTCAGTCAACCAAAAGATATATTGTTGTATTTTTACAACGGTTATACTTGAATATCTTCCATTCCGGCCGCCCGTAATCTGACAATATGTCCAAGCATAAAGTTCTTAGATTCCATGGCTTTCATGATTCCCAAATAACGATTTCGTAGCAATGCTACTTCATTTATCAATGTTTCAAAGTCAATAACTTCATCTTCGCCATCAACATATTTTTCAGCATCTCGACTGGTTAACGCACGAGCATACCCTTCTAAATACTTTTGAAAATGTTTACGACGAATTTTGCGGATTTGAATATTAAGATAATTTAATACTGCTTCTATTTCTTGAAGTTGATTAAACCTATGCTCAGTGATGCCCGGTAAAGCAGTAATGTTCTTTTCTACAAGCCCACCTATTCTACAGTCACGCTTGGAATCTTCCAACTCTTTTTCATAGTGCGCAATAAAATCTGGAATAGCACTCAAATCCGAAGTTACGCGGCTATACCACATTAATAATCTTCGTCCTCATCAATTTCAAAATCTTCTTCGTCTTCAAATTCATCGTCATCTTCGTGATCTTTAAGATAGCTGGCTAGAGCACGGTTGACTTCTGAGTCAGATTTAAAAGTAGATTTAATATCATCAGCATCAACATCATTATCGATTAGTACTTCAACAAATGCGGTTGCCGCGTCTACTCGGTCTACTGAATTAACGTACCGTTTGAGTTCGTTCCAAATTTCTTTTGTTAAATCAACTGACATTCTTATTCCTCCGTTGGTGTGTCATCAGTACTTACCGGTTCACGCTGATTTCCAAAGTCTACCATAATTTTATCAAGGCATCCATCTTCGTTGGCTTCCCACTTTTTACGGAATTGTTTAATAACTTCACCATCTGCTGTGACAAATACTAAACTGTTACCTTCCTTTTTAAGTAAGCCACGTTTTTCAGCTAAGTCTACCATACCGGAGTAAGGATTCATACCTGTTTCGTAAGGAATCTTAATTTGCATACCTTCAAACGGTTTGGCATAACGAGTTTTCATTACTTTACAACCAGCACGGATACCCATAACATCAGTAATCTTGTTACCATCTTCATCTTCTTTGAGTTTCATTTTTTTCATAGCAACAACAATACTTGATGCGTAGATAAAACCTTGTCCGCCAGAAATTTTGTCATCTGGGTCAAACATGTCTTGACTTGCGTATGTGTGATTTGTACATACCATTCCAACGTTATAACTACCAAAAAAGTTAACTGAGTTACGAACTAGTGCTGTAAGTGCTTTGGGTTTACGACCCATATCGCCTTTCATGTCACCAGCCTCAAACTGATTTACATCCGTTGGAGTTAACAACATGCCTAAACTATCAACTACAAACAATACCTTTGGACGTTCACCATCTGGTAGTGTTTTGTAATCTTGCATAAATGTTGAAATAGTCTTTGCCACGTCATCAATCATTGCCATATTAAGTTTAAGCAGTTTGCTTTCGCTTGTATCAACACCAAGATTATGTAACCATAATTCATCAAGAGCATTTTCTGTGTCAATTAGCACAACAAAAATACCTTGGTCCTGTGCGTTTTTGACAATGTTGCCTGAACAAATATAAGATTTACCAGCACCTGATTCGCCAGCAAATACTGTAACCTTACCTAGCGGAATACCTTTGTTAAAGTCTCCTGAAATAAGATAATTTAAGGCAAAGTTGCCTGTTGAGATCCAATCAGTTGGATCATTAAATCCAATTGACATGCCGTCAATTGATTTAGTAATATCCTTGCGGAATTTACTGAAGTCATATGGCTTTGCCATTTTTAATCCTTTAAGTTATAGTAGATATAATAACACAAGAGGCAACTCTTGTGTTATTATTTGGTTAAATGCTTAGGCTTTTTGACGAGCACGGATCATGGCCAAAATATCTTGGGCTTTGTCCGATGTTGGCTTAGCTTGAACTGCGGTAGTAGCCACAGGAGCATCTTCATCATCAAAATCGCTTACCGTAGGTAGTGTTATCTTAGCCACGGGAGCATCTTCATCTACAGTACTTGCTGGAGCTGAGCCACTTGCTGGAGCATTGACCCCTGCTGGACGGAAATATTGTCCCCAACGTTCTGTGTCATAACTTTGACCATCAACCGAAGCTTCAAACATTTCTTTGATAACTTTAAGTTCAACTTCGCCGGGCTTCTTGGGTAAGAATGTACTTAAATCTGCTAAACCATATTGCTCAATTGCGGCTTGTTCAGCTTCAGTAAGTGCTGATTCTTTACGGGCCCATTTACTTCCGCTGTAGTCTGCAAAGCCACCTTTGGCACCTTTGGAGATACGGAAATCTAAACCACGCAAATAGTCAGTTGGCAATTCTTCCAACTCTGGATCCATTAACGCACCTTTAATAAGTGTGAAAATTTGTGGGCCAATAATAAATCTACGAATTGGATTTTCTGGAGCTTTGTCATCTGAGAGTGGATTCTCACGAACAAAACCTTGGAAAATATAATCGCGTTTTTTCCAATATTTACGACCCATTTCTTCTAAAGATTTGTCTTTAAACCATGTGCGTACTTCCGTAAGTATTGGACAAGTTTCGTTCCACATTTCTACGCATGGTACACGAACTTGTACTTGTTTGGATTCTAAATCACCTTTGATGCCATTAAATGGTAAACGAATCATAGCACGTTCTTGCCAAAAGAAAGTGTTTTTTGTGTTACCGTCTGGAAGGAATCGTAGTGTTGAGGCTGTACCTTCTGCAATATTCCAATGTGGATAAATTGCTGAATCGCCTTGTGATTGACCGCCTGTTTGTTTACTGTCTGCCGCTTGTAAGCGGGCTCTGATTTCTGATAATGATGCCATTTTAGTTGCCTTTCAAGTTTTAAAATGTGTTGCCTATCTATATTACTAGATTAAATTACGTTGCTTGCCTAGCTATTATACACATCTAGGTCTGTGTTTACAACTAAAACGGTTAATTAGATTAACCGTTTTTTATTGTATGTTTATTTATGTTACTTTGTAATACCTGCTAAGAATTTAATACGATCCATCATGTCTTGATCAATCCCATCAACTGTTTGAAGTTTACCAGAATGACCATATTGTCCTGCAAGCGGAGTACGGTCACCAGATTCTTCTTTCATTTTACCTTCGGCTACTGTTTCTACCTCATCTTGCGTGTCGCTATCATCACTGCTACGCGAAAACATATCGCTAACCTTATCGCCTATTTTGTCACCAATGTAAGCCCCGGCTGGTGCTGTAATAAATGATAATGGATTTTCAGGTCCTAAAGCCACTAATTCACCAGCGGCAGCACCAAGGCTCTTACCTATAATTCCTTCTTCAGTTGGTTGATTTTTTTTAACAAGTTTATTTTTTATTTTATCTTGTAATTTAGGTAATATATTATTTAAAAAATGGTCAGATATCTTAGTGCCTAATTTTTCGCCATAATGTGCACCAATTTTTGCAAAATGCGGGGCTAAGGGATCTTCTGGACCACCAGCAATAAATTCGCCGGCCAATTTACCAAGATGCTGTCCTATAGGCCCTTCATTAGTTATCCCAGCCATTTCTTTTATTCTGTATAACTGTTGATTATTTTCATCTAATGCTTCTTCGTCATCAGACATCATGTCACTAATTTTATCGCCAATATGTCCGCCAATTGCCGATCCTGCGGCAGCACCTGCGACAGGTTGCCCCATTCTGGAACCTGCCATTCCGCCTATAATTTCTCCGGCCGTTGATCCGATAGTTTTGCCCATATCAGTTTCGTCAGTTTGTTCTGTGCCATAATCTTTGGCTAACTCATCGTGAATGATTTGCAACATTTCTTCTATATCATCTTTATGATATCCTGCGTCAATCATAAGGTTATCAACTTTTTCATGTATTTGGTCTGAAACAAATTTTTCCACATTTGTTTTTGGATTGGCATAAACATTATAAATGTCAACATCACCGCGAGCTATGTCTTGTAGTAGAATATCTACTTCGCTCATAGCAGATTCTTTTAAAACTGCTACTCCAGCTAATTTGCAAATGCTTTCCATTTCAAATTTATCCTCACCCATTTCATTTTCTGCCACAGGGGGTTGTGCTGGCGGTTGAGGTTGTGCTGGAGCATCTGCCGGCGGCTGTGCGGTAGCGTTTGGATCTTCGATACTTGAGTCGTCAGTAGGGCTATTCCAAAAATCTTCTGGAGGCGGAGTAGGAGATGTTTTAATTTTTCCAATAACTTCTGCTATATCAGGATTACTTTTTAATTCTTCTAAGCGAGCTAGTATAATTTTACGCCCATCTGCATCAGCATCTTCTTCAGCTAATTCTTCTAAACGATCGAATAATTCGTCGTCGCCCAACAAATTATATAATTGTTCTGTGGCATTAGTAGCATCGGCACCAACTGGCAATTCTTTGCTTAACAATTTTATCAAATCATTTTGTTTTTCTTTAGTATCGGGTATTTCCCAAGTACCTTCAATAATAAGATTAGCCCAATCTTCAAATATGTTAGCTTCTTTCATAGCATTTTCCTTTTGTAATTTTGCCAGTAATGGCAATGCTTGTTCAATACGACTGTCAATGTTTTGTTCTATAAACATGTGACGTAAATCTTCAATTATAACATCTTCATCAGTAAGAGCAGCCGGATCCCATCCCTCGAAATATTTTCCGTATCCGTTTTTTGTGCTTAAACTTTTTAAAGTATTTTGTAATGTTTCGTAATAATGTGTGGCTTGTTCTACTAACTGTTGCGTTTCGCCTTCAAATATTTTTCCGTGATTGGCTCGACGGAAACGACTTAGCAAATTCATTTCACTTACAATAGTAACAATATGTTGGCCCCGAATATCATAAGGTTTTCCGCCTTGTTTAACATGCTCTAGCATGGCACGTCCGGCAGATAATTTTAAAAATGGTAATTTAAATCTTTCTCCATCTTGAGTTTCAATAAACAATGATTCAATATAACGAAAACGTTTGTCGTTTTCACCTAAATTCTTTTTATGTTTAATCATCAAGCGAGCTTGTGTAGCATCACCATTCCATGATGTATTTTTTGTCCCTTGCCAGCTTTCAAATAAACCTTCTTTGATGGCTGCTTGTCCTTGCATGCTGTATTTTAATTTATTTAGATTCATTAAATTAAAAGTGCCCGGGACATTTCTTACAGACCAATTTTTTAATTGATACAAAAAGTCATCAAACCATTCAGTTCTATCCTTTTGATCTTCCATTGCTTTACCAATATTATCGCCGCAATAAACATCTAAATCGTCACCCAATTGCAATACTACTGTGCCATAATCTTGTCCAGATTGCCCTTTATAATCAAACGAAAAAAGTGTTGCTTGATCTGGAGATGGGGCTGGTTTGCCCTGATTGTTTAGTGCTTGTGGGTCAAAGTTTTTGCTAATTAGCAAGTCAAACAGTTTTTTATTGGCGTTATTTGGCGTCATACATTATTTAGTTTACTTTAATTTAATACATAGTTGAAATAAAAGGCATTGGGGCTTCGATGGTATCACCAAAATCACGCATTTGCACATTCATTTCAGGGTGATATTCTTGTAACAATATCATCATTCTTGTAACCAGTAAAGTAGCCATTACTAAGTCGTCCGAAGAGCCTGGTTTAGCAGCATAGCTTAGTCCATGGGCTATAAAATCCTTTAGTTCACTTATCAATGGTTTACTGAATATCTTCATTTTTCCTGACTCAATTAAAGTTTTAAATTTAGCACAGGCTGTAAGTTTATTTTTTGGGCTAGTATTGAAACCTTTACGGTACCTGCCGGCTCCTCTGGTAGGATCTGAGAGGAAATAACCCTTTATATTTTGTTCGCCAAACTGTTCAATGGAAATGAGGGCGGCCTCGCCAATGTTATTATTCTCAACTGAATAGTAAATTGAGTTTTCGTCTTTAACAATACCATACAAATATTTTACAATGTCTGCAAGGATACGAATTTGCTCGGGAATGGGTGTTCGATTGTGTTTCCACTCACCTATTTGCTGTGTTGTATTGGCTTCAAATATTTGTATAGCCGACGGATCTCCGCCAGTACCTAACGATGGGTCAAGCCCAACACAATATATTTTTCCTGGCTCTGGCATTTTAAACCAACGAACTTGGCTAGTTCTATGTATTGGTTCGATTCCTTCTAATTCTATAAGTTTAGTTGGGGCAATTAGCGTTTCGTCGTTAATAATAAATTCACAATTCATCTCACGTCGGAAACGATCTTCGCCCAATTGACTTCGAGTAGCCGCGGCCCATGCCTCATCTCTATCCGGATGTTCTTCCCAATAGGAGCGAAAAGCTCTAAATCCATTTACGCCAACTTCTTGCATATTGCCGTGCGAATCTTCCATTTTGTTGGCACCTTTCCACAATAACGCAAATTGGTCTTCGTCTGAGTTAGGGGTGGAAGTGATAATTGCTTTACCACCAGTTGTTAATGTTGGTGATATAGAAGTCCAGAATTCTTGAGCTACACTTGGTCGCACAAACGCAAACTCGTCCGCATATAATAATGATATAGACATACCACGACCAGTATTTTCTGTTGTTGTAGCTGAAATAATACGGGATCCATTTTCAAATTCTATAGATCCTTTATTATAATTTGTAGCTCCAGCACGAATATGATCCGGACACATTTCATAAGCAAAGCGAACACGTGTCATAATTTCTTGTGCACCATCATATTTGTGTGCTGCAATTAATACCGTGGCGTCTCGAACAAACATAGCGTACCATAACAAATATCCTGCTGCTGATGTTGACTTACCTGTTTGGCGTGGCATCATGGCAATCGCAAAACGATAGTTATGATATGTGTTAATTAATCTCTCTTGATATTCGTATGGCTGATATAATTGTCGTCCTTGAACTGGATGCTGTATATAGAAAAAATGCTTCATAAAGTATTCTGGTCCATTAATTGGATCAGTACAAGCTGCAAATTCAGCCAACTGTTGGGACGTATAAACTTGTTGTTTATGAGGAGATTTTGCTAACGATGAAGCATCAAATGACATATATTAATTTATGTTGTTATTGCCCTAATCCAAAATTCATACCAGTTGCTTGTTCTATAGCAGATACAGTTGTTTGATATTTTGACAAATCTGTGACAGGAAGAGCAGTATTAGGCATCATATATGCCATAATTTTGTTGGTGCTTTTATCATATATAATTTTAAATAAACGGGTTGGAACCCCTAAACCATTTCCAATTGTTTTGTATCCGGGATCATAAACTGGACCGGAAATAATGTAAAAATCGCCGCCTTTAAGTGCCCACCCACGTTCCCAAAATTCTAATTCACGCCATATATCGCGATTATTATTGGAATTTTGCGGTACCATATTTGACAATAAAAAACTCTCTGTCATAATTTGAGCGTTGACTGTGTTATTACCCGCAGGACTCATATGGCCTTTATCATATGGCGCACCGTCATAGTCTTTAAGTGTACTTCGGCACGCGACGCTGACTGCCGGATCTTCGTGAAAATTGTTTAATCTTTTAGCCGGTCCATTAATATTTGCCTGGGTTAAATGTTCAAATACAGCCATTGGCGTTTTAGTTGCACATCGATGTATAACCGCATAGTTGGCTTTACATAATTCTTGGTCGCCGCTTTTTGATACATACTGAGGGGTTCCATTAGGAGTAAATTGTGGGCATTGTTTATTAATTTGGGCAGACGCAAATAGCGGCATCAATAAAAATAATGCTAAAAATATATATTTTTTCATTTTTATTTAATTTTACTAAGTTCAATAATACGAGCTAAATGATTAGTTGCTTCTTCAATTGTATGTTTGGCATGAACATCTTTAAACGGAGGTTCGCCTTGTTTTTGTTTTTGATATAATGCCCTATTACTTATAATTTCAACCCAGGTATTAACATCAGGATCATTAAATTGCCAAAAATCAAAAGTTATGTGACTAGATATTGGGCGACAATATAAAGTATTTTCTTCGGCAATAATCATCAATTGGGCAGTCGTACGCATTTTTTTAACCTCTGTACTAGTACGCATGGCATTTAATTGTGGATCATCAATCCATATTTGGCATAACCCGTCCATCATTTCTTCTGGCGTGCTAGCCATATTAACTACATATTCTGCTTGTGCCAATCTAGCTTCTGAACTTATACGACTTAATGTTTCATTTTTTTCTTCACAACGTTGGTATCCCGCCCAAGGTATCCAAATACCATGATTAGTTCTGGCAACAGTTTGATTTTTTGGAATTTCTTTTACACGATGCTCATATCCACCGCGTTTTTCGTACTGTCCTTCGATCCAAGTACCTTCTAACAAATACATGTGTTCTCTGTCGAATATTACTGTATTTCCAGTAAGTTCATTTTCAATTAAACTTCGAACTACTTCTTGTACATTGCCGTATGTCAATGCTTTTTTAATTTTTTTACCATCTTTGCTTGGTGTTTTTGTTCTAACTGAAATTTCTTTTTCGTCATCTAACACCATAAGACTAGCAGATAGTACACCAATACCAGCGCCATTTAATCCTTCACAGTATTGTGTTATATCATCCCAGAAATAAAGTATTTCGTTTCCGTCTGATCTTTTTTGTTTGAAAGAAATTTCAGGTGTGTAGTTTCGATCACGATTTTTAACTGCTACCCAACCATGGTCATCAAAATATTTTGCAATAATTACACACATGGTTTATTTACCATATCCTTTAAATTCTTTTACTGGACTTACTTTATGTATTTCCTCTGATTCTAAAGAACGTCTATCACTAACTAGAATTTTATGTTTAGTACCTATTGTAGCCATAGCTTGATAAAACATATTTTCTTCTTCTTGAGTGTAAGGATGAATAGTGTTGTATTTTTCTGCCCAGCTACTTTCATCCATGTCTACTGGATCACGGCTTTTGCCATCAGCCATACCCATAGCCATTCCTATGCGATTTAGATGATATATTCTATCTACTGTATCAGGATCACGTGCCAAATGAACACTACGACTTGCGTTTGCTACATTATTACGCATTTTAGGAATACCAAATTCATTTAAAAATTCACGGGCTCTCATTTTCCGTATCCTTTAAAAGATGTCACAGGGCTTGTTTTATAAATTTCAGGATGTTCTTTGCTGCCTACATAAGCATGATGTTCGGCTGTGTGACCCATTTTTTTCATTGCTCGCAATATTTTATCGTGTTCTTCTGGAGTATAAGCTGTATACAAAGGTTTATTTCCAGCCCAACTATCTGTATCCATTTTTTCAAGGTCTTCTGGCTCCATACCAGTAAGCATGCCTATGCGATACTCATCATAGCTACGGCTTCTATATAAATTTTCCATATTTTTGGGAGCTATCATTCCAGGATTGGCATGAAGAAAATGTGCATCAGGTTTGCCTCTGAGTGATTCAATTATAAATTCTCGAGCTCTCATTTTGGATAACCTTTAAATCCTTTTATTGGACTGGTTATATTAGTATCTGGTGGTTCATCAGAATTTTTAGTGGTAATTTGTGTGCCTTTTACTCCCAAAGTTTTAGCAGTAGCATTTATAATATCAGCATCAGCTTGTGTATATGCCACTGTGACAAATTTTTGTCCCGTTGGGCCATATTTTTTCATGCGAAATGAATCACCGTTGTACGGTTCTCCGGCGGCGGCAACAATAAATCTCCACATGTCGTAGGGATTAGAATTATCTAATGAATTAAATTTTTCCATGTCTGGAATGACATCACGCTCTGATACGGAAAATGTTTCACTAGATGCATTCTCGGCAATAAACTCGCGAGCTCGCATAATAAATTAACCTTGACTAAACACACTCGCTTGAGCAGAACTAGCTGTTCCAATCTCACGAGTAGTACTATTGCCACCTGTAATTGTCAAATAATTTCCTGCGCCAACATAAATTTGTTGACGAGAATTAGCAGCCACTTGAGGATTGCTGTTGCCATATAAATTGCCTGGATTTGGTAGTGTTACTGTAAAAACTCCATTACTAACATTACCAGTAGCATTAGCACTTAAGGTTAAACTAATTCCAGGTGTTATATTAGCTACAGTTGTACTTGCTGGTATGTTAGTGCCAGTTATTGTAGCATTTGCCATATCTGGGCGAGCAGCCGTAGTAGTTAGCACATTAGCTCCGTTAGTGGTACTTCCGCCAATAGTTATAGGTTGAACGGTTGACAGCACATATACGTTATATGTAACAGGATTAGATCCTGTTACAATTTCTGCTTTATCTGTATACCAAACGGAGTTTGATAAGTTTCCACTGTAAACGTTTGCCGTGCTCATTGTTATTTCCTATTATTTTGAAAGTGTTTCAATTGCTTTGTATAAATCAACAATACTGCGTTCAGCATCTTCTTTGACTCTTACTGCCGTTACAGGTATAGTTGTTTGGCCATTGCCAGCTACATCATGTTTTGGACCATTTAATCCGCCGCTATATTGTAGTGCGTCGTCATCATATTCTTGATTAGTAGGATAGTCAGGATCATTTTCATCAACTGTTACATCGGCTTCGTCAACTGCTTCTTTAGTTGGAGCTGGAGTATATGAACCCTTAACTTCGCCAGTACTAAAATTTGTACTACCACCTGGATACTCTGCTGTTAACTCGTTTAATTCTTCACCGTGTTCATGTCCTAATTCATCGCATTGACAAGGAATCCCACCGCAAGTTCCACATGGTTCTTCACCGTGTTCGTGCCCTGCTTCACCGTTATGTGAAATACCCATATGCTGTAGCAACTCTTTAATTCGATGAACATCATTACCAGTAGCTGTAATAGTAATTGAATCTTCATCACCCATCATATTTTCAGCTACAGTAGATTTAACTTGTAATGACTCACTAATCATTGATTCAACTTCGCGGTTGAAAGAATCATAAATGCCTTTGCCAATACTCATACCACCGCTGGACTTTTTAGGAGTACCAGTGCTTGTAGATACAGACCCAGAAGTTGTTGTTTCATCAACTTCTTTTTTCTTGCCTTTCTTTTCATCATACTCAATGTCTTTAGTTACTTTTTTACCGGCACGTTCAGCACGATTATCTTTTTTAACGCTTTCTTCTTTAGATTTTTCAGGATGCATGCCGTAGTAAGCACCTAATGCTTGTGTTTTGCGTTGTTCTTTGCTTTTACCAGCAAACTTTGGGTTTTTAGACTTTTCAAAATCACTAATGATTTCGCCGGCTGGGGTTTTCTTAGTAATTTTTTCACCAATAGTAACGCCTTCTTCGCCAGTGGCACGTTCGATATTACGTTCAATATTACTTTCCAAATAATCTCGAACTGTTTTTAAATAATCGCTAGCAATAGTAATTTTACTCTTGACCCATTCTGGAACTGACTCGTCACTTTGAACTACTGCTTCTAATTCTTTAGCGGCGCGGCGAATTGTGTGAATTTGATTTTTAGTCATTGAGTCGCCGTGTTCACTATCTTCATTGGCCATTGGATCTTTATGTTTCCAAGCTCCTTTGGTAAAACGATGCGCTTGCGGAGCTTTGCTAGGACGACCGCGACCGCGTTTAACTGCGGGCTGATCATCGTCACCTTCTGGCTCATCAAATGTTTCTGGCTTGCGTGTATAAACTGTACCAGTAGATGTTTTACGTTTATCAAATTTACCTGTGCCTTTTTCTGCTTCGCGTTGCTTTAACCAAGCATCCATTTCAGCAAATCCTTCGTCAATATCACTTGTGTCAGTAAATTCTTTATTGCCTAATTTAAATTTTCCACCTTTTGGTGTGCTATGTAATTTACCAGTGAAGGCATTACCTTCGTCTGTCATATCATCTTCATACATTCCACATTCGTCAAGACCACAAGCCTTGTAAAATTTGTCGTGGTTAAAACGTGGATTGCTAGCTTTAAACATATCTGCATGCTGTTTAGCAAGTTCCATACGTTTTGCTGGATCTTCAATATGTTTAAGCAACTCGGCTGTGTGACGGAAATGCTGGCGAGTCATTGCTTCTTCAATGGCGCTGGTGTCAGTATAAGTTTTGCCACCTACGCTAAACTTGCCACCTTTAGGGGTTGATTTAAGTTTACCAGTAAATGCGTTACCTTCAAATTCCATACCATTGTAAGCATTAGCTTTATTGGCTTTACCATTATATGGTTTAGATCTTGCATTTTCTTTAAAATATTTTTTGCTTTCCTCCATTTCGTCTTGTCCGGCAATACCACCGCGAGTGTCTACCACACCTCCGCCTGCAGTAACACCTGGCACTGCAGGCGCCGGAGTAGGGGCCGCAACAGGTTTACCACCATTTGGAGCACGGGATAAAATTGCAGCATCAGTTGGATCTGCGCCGCCTAACCACTTTTGATCTTCTGGACTCATTTTAGAATAAGCTGCCGCTTGTGGGCTACCAGCTGGCCATGGTCCGTTATTAACTGCTGGTGCTGGAGCCGGAGCATTCATTGCAGCACCTGACGCCTTGGCCGCATCAACTGATGTAGCTGCAGCCGGTGTACCTGCTGGAGCTGTTGCTGCCGGAGCTGGTGTTCCTCCACCAAATTGTTTGATAGCCGCTTGTGTAGCTGGTCCCATAATGCCATCTGCTTGAATTTTTGCGCCTTTAGCAATTAACTCTTGTTGTTGTTTGAGAACAGCTGGATCAGATTTAGCACCGCCACCTGTTGGAGTTGGCGGTCCTTCGGCTGGCGGATTAACTTTATCACCTGGATGAATTAAATTAGGATTTTTTTGATATTGTGGATTGGCTTTTAACAATTCAGGCAGAGTTGTTTTCATTTGTTTAGCAATTTTGGTCAAATTATCGCCCGCAACTACCGTATATGGTTGTGGTGCTGCTGGTGCGGCTTGAACAGGAGCAGAAGGATTTAGTGCTTGCTTTGCTCCTTGATACGCTCCCTTGGCAACTTGACCAATTTTTTGAGCGGCATTTCCAATAAAATTGCCTGCGGCAGTAGCTTTATCTCCTACATAATCACCGGCTGCATTGCCTGCTATTCCGCCGGCTGCGGCACCAGCGGCGGCACCAGGCCAACCGCCCATTGCTTTACCAGCCAGTCCACCAAGCCCGGCACCAATACCGGTACCCCAAGGACCTTCTTGAATCAAGTTTGCTTTTTTATGCAGATAATTCATCATTTCCTGATCTTCATAAAAATCACGTTTACCTTTTAAACGGTCCATTTTTCCTTTAACAGGTAAATTTCCAGGAATACCTTTTTTACAAGCACAAGGTTCTTTGTGACATACTGGACAAGCATCTTCTAATGTCATTGTATCTGCTTCATCCATTTCTGCATCTTCGTGGGCTATATTTTTAGCAAACTGAGCCATGTGACGTAAGTGTGCGTTCTTACTGTGTGTTGCTTTTTCAATTTTGCCTTTGGGGATAGTTTCACCTTGTGGCACATGTAGAGCTTTATGTAAATCGCCTTTCGTACTTGGCTTGGTAGCCTTTTGAATCCATTTTTCACCTTCACTCAATGAAGATAAATGTTGATCTAAGTCACTAAAATGTTGTGAACTGTCACCACGTGCTGTAGATGCTCCGTGTCCGCGACCGCTGAATTCGTTACCTTGTTTGTGATGTGACCATTCGCCATAACGATTAATGTCTACATATCCTTTAGTAGGATGTGACATATTTGCTCCGTAAGTTCCGCGATGATATTTCATGCCATGTTTTTTTGCAATGCCTTCAAGCCCATCATCTTCTTCTAAAGATCCTGAACCACTAAAGTTCATGCCGCCTGTGCCATCTTCCATTAAAGATTTTAAATCTTGTTTAAGCGATTCTTCAAGAGTTATACGAGCTGGTGTTTTAGGAGCAGCCTTTGCTTTTGCAACATTCTCAGCAATTTTATCTTGTTCTTTACCAATGTTGGCTAAAGTTTCGTTAAGTTTGTAAAATGGATTCATTTGTAATTCCCTGATGGTTGTGCGCCTGTAGCAGGCTTGCGTGGTCGCTTTTCGGCGTGAGTCATTGGGCTGTCATCGCCCATTTTTAAATCATTTGTTGTTTCTGCTGGTTTAGGTTTACCGCCAGCAATGGTAAAGTTACTGCGATAAGAATTTTTTAGTACAGCATGATCAAATGGATCAGCTGAATAATCTTTGCTCAATGCTTTTTGTTCAGCATCTGGTGCCGGATAATCAGTATTGGTTAATAAATTTTTATTTTCTTTTTCAACTTTGGCTTTCTCGCTGTCGAGAGAATCATCGTATACTGATGTTTGCATAATAATTTTATTAGGGTCAAGATCCAACAATTTAGCAATTTGTTTAATTTGTGGTTCAATAGCAGGGTAACGTAACTGAACATCTATACTTGTAACCTTGTCATTTTCAAATGCTGGAAAATCTGCTGGTTTAGCTTGAATTGGGGTAGTTTTTTCTGTCCCAATAGTTAAAGGATCAAACTGTTCAAGTTTGTCTTTAAGTTTAGAGTAGAATCCAGTGGGCAAATCACCAACTATTTTAATTCTATAGTTATATGTGCGTTCTGATTCAGTTAAATAATCTTTAAAATTTTTCATGGTTGTTTCCTATATTATATTTATACTATTTGTCTTTTTGCGCTCTATCACTTAATAAGCGTTCTAACAAATCATTTCTGGTTAATAGCTGTCCTTCCGCAGTGGGCAGGCTATTTAAATCGCCCGATCTTTTAGCGGCATCTTGATCTAACTTTAACTTTTTAAGTTGTAGATCAATCATTTTTAATTTTTTATTAAGTTTAGTAGTTTTAGCTGTAAGAGCGTGTCCCAACATATTTCCAGCTACAGCAAACAGCTCGGCAGCGTATCTACTGTCTACATTCATTCCAAGATCTGAAAGATCAGTATAACTTTGCTTGGCTAAATTTGCTAACTCGTCTAACTCTTTATCTGAAGCTTCTAAATCACGAATAGCTGGCAACGCTTCGTCAATTTTATCAATTGTATCGTCTATTTCTATAATAGCCGAGCGTGTTTCTTCAACAGTCATTTGTTCGCTGATAACAGGGTTTTCGTCATTGAGTTTATCAAAACCAAAAATTTCTTCCAATTTTTTTGTCATATGGTATTTACCATATTTTGCAAAGTTGTTACTTCTTTTTACCACCCTGATGGAATATTTGATCTTCGTTAATAACACGAAAAGTAAGTCCATTTTGCTTGGCCCATACTGTAGCATGGTGCCATTTAGCGTAATTGATTGCTACAATAGCTTTATCACGATCTTTCATTTTACTTTCAACAATACTTTGACTTTTTGGTTTGATTTCTATTAATTCAGCTTTGGCAGTATTATTTGGGCCGCGATATGTTACTAAAAAATCTGGAACATAAGTGCTCATTTTTCCAGTTAATGGATGACGATAGGGAATTCTAACCGGTTCAGATGCCCATTGCGTGATATTATCATTGTGGTCACAAAAATGCATAAAAGAAAATTCCCAGCCACTTCTGTAACGTGGTTTTCCATTGCCAGCATATTTGTGGCCGTTTTTTACAATGTATTCACCTTGACGAAAATTAGGCATAACTTATTATTGTTTTATATTATGCCCAACATAATAATTAGGCAATGTGGGTACTTGTACGCCTAACATAGTTGCTGGACTTTGAAAAGTATTGAGATAGTAGGCAAAAGTCAATGTAACTTGTGGAGCTGATAACCCTTGTACTGATTGTAATAAATTCATCACTGGTATGTTAGTTGAGCTGGAAATACGAAATAATGTTGTTGTAAAATTATCTGCTTGAGGAGCAGTATTAAACACAGATAAAAAATAACTGTGTACTGCATCATATTCTTGACCAGAAACTGATTGATTATATTTGTAAAAGCGATCAAAAATTTGTACGGTTCTATCAATTTTAGGATTGATTGCGTTAACTGTGCTCACGTTAAGGTCCTAAAAATTGTGGAGAATTTGGATTAGCTTGAGCATTAGTTGCCCCTGCTAATGTGGTGGGAGTAGCCGGAGCCGTGGGAAAGAAAAATCCTCCAACGGCACCCACTGCTTGCTGTGTAGCCGCGCCTAGTATGCCGTTGGTAGCTGCCCCTGGTAAAGAATTGTTTATAGCATCAGTTAAGCCCAATGTTTGCGAAAGTTGGCTATTTTGCAAAACGTTAAGCAATGTGCCTGCTGTTTGTACTGCTCCGAGAACATTTTGTAAACCACTTAATCCTGCCGATGTTACGGCTAAGTCTTGCACGGTTCCTGATTCAGCAGCAATAACACCGCTACCGCTATATACAGTTTTTCTTCCTGCGTCAGTAGTAATACTTGATGGCACCGTATCATAATTTGATGGATCAGCAAATCCTACTACACTATTAGACGGTTGGTTGGATCCAATATCTCCTGAATAATATTTTACAGTTTCATATTCAAATTGCATTTCATTTTGCATAGCGCCGCCACTTTCAGAATAACTGTAAGTGTCACCATTCCAACTTGTAATCAACGGATTTATTAAAGTCCATTGAGCAAACTTTTTTTGACTTAATCCGTAGATGGTAATGTCTCGAAAAAATGCTGGCTTATTTTGAGTTCCCGAAAATGCTATGTTTGTTCCATCGTGATAATTTTCACCTATGTATCCCCAATCTTGACTAAGTTGAGGGCTGTATAAATCTTTACTATTATAATTAAAAGCATTTGCCTGTGTCATTAATGTACCCATTGTACCGGATAATGTTGATATACCAGCGTATTGATGGTTTGGATCTCCATAATAGTAAGCATAATAATCAAACCACATGTTACGAATTAAATCAGCTTGGTCATCATGAAAAACAACTTTTGATGGCTCGTATTTTAATTTAGTTTGAACAACTCTTTTACGATTGTATTGATTCATTGTTGCTGTATCAATTTTAAATTTAGGTAAATCAACACTTTTGACCAATAACCCAATAGTCGTTATAGCACCTGACCCATACGCAGCTTGTAATTGTGGAATTTCAGCGGTGTTTATATTAAAATAAACTTGGAATAAAAATTTTAATCGTGGGGTATATTGATACCCGTTGCTTACAAAAGTTTTAGAAGCGTGAGTATAATCTTTAAGATTAGGAGTAGTGGCCGGCTGTAAGGATTGATTACCTTGGCCCAGGTATCCTTGGACTGACATTTATTTTAAACGCCTGCGCCGGTAGCAATCGTTCCGTTAGTTCTAGTAATAGCTTCGCCTACTCCAACTGGTACTCCAGCTGTATTAACTTGAATTGCGTTGTCATAGGTAATTGTTAAAGCGATTGTAACTGCTTTGGATTCACTGTAATCCATTTTATTATAGTTTACATCTTTCAAATAGCAGCCAAGAACATTCCACTCTTCTAATACCACGGGAACACTTGTTCCGTTGCCACCGTCTAATACTTGTAATTGTGTGGTAAATTTATAATCAATAGCAGAAGCAGCTGAACTTTGTTCCATAAAATCTAATTGTTTCTGTAATTGTTCGCCAACTAATTTACTTACAGAACCCGTTGCATCATCACGCAACTCACAGGTAATATCATTCCATTTATGTTTACCAGCAATTTTAATTGTGGAATTATAAATTGGTAACGTAATTTCTGCAAAATCAACGTGCGGACGAGCTATGTTCATAACCTGTTTAGTTAATTCAGTTGTAGGGCTACTAACACCAAAATTTGTAAAAAATACGCGAAAGCGGAATGACAACTTAGGCATTAATAAGCCCTGCGTTGTTGCGCTTTGGCCGTCTGATCCTAGCGGAACGGTCATGTTAGTTAGTGATGATGTTGCCATTTGTTAATCTCCAATATACTTTATTTAGTTAATTAATTTGGGCAAAATTCTTGCCCAAATTATTCATTACGCAATAGCCTGTGCTGCGATCGCACCTGTAGCTTCTATACGCATTGGAATATAAATGAATTCCACTGCCTTGACTGGTTCGATAGCAATATCTACCCACAGCTGATTTTCATCAATTGTAGTTGGTGTATTATTTGTATTGTCGCATACAACCAAATAATCGTAAATGCCGCGCTTGGATACTATATCAAGCAACATACTGGTAATACTGTTTTTAATTTCTGTACGAGTAATAGTATCGTTTGGTTCAAATAAGTATTGTTTTCCAATTACGACTAATCTGCCACGTATAAATGATACTAAACGTGCCACATTAATACGATCTAATGCTGTAGCAGTTACTTGTAATGTTAAATTACCAAAGTTTACAATACCAACACCTGGAATAAAAGTAATTGGATTGATATGATTTGGATAAAGCACATCGCGTAATGCTTGACCAACTCCCAATGGTTCAAATATACCAGTAATTCCGTTGAGATAACCTAATTGTAAAGCATTATCGACTAAACCACGGCGTGTACCAGCCGGAGCTAACCAAGGATAAGCAACTTCATCGGACCGAATAATTGTACGAATCATCATGTGACTTGGATATGTAACGGCTGTATTACCACTTAAGTCAGTTGTACGGCAACTTGGATAAAATGTACCTCCATAGCTGTCACCTGATGCTAAGTTTCCATCAGCAGTAGCTAAACCTAGTCCATCGTTATTGGAAGCCCATGTTGCAATATTATCAGGCGTTAAACGTAATGGAGTGTCAATAATGGCAAATGCCACATTATTAATTTCATTATTTAATTCTGCCATGTTGGGAGCCAATTCGGGATAACCAGTAACAGCAATTAAGTTATAAGAATTTTGTTCTTCACGGATAGCAGGGTTTGTATCAATAGCGGCTTTTAGTGCTTCTACAATAATTGCACGTTGTGATTGACGACCCATGTACGGAGATCCATCTGGACGACTGCCTGTTGCAGAATTCCATGTATTGAATTGATCTTGTAATGCCCAGTATGTTGGGCTTGTGTCTGGTTCTTCGTTGGTATTATTTTGGATACAAGCATAGTTCAATCCACTATACTGTACATATTGTCCGATAGTATATGGTGTGGTTGATGTCCAGTCATATGTAGGCCAGGCCTGCTGATTCCAAGCATCTAATTCAAATGTTTTAACATTAAATCCTGAACGACGTGTGTTCCACAACAACATGCCCGATGGATATAGCAATGCTTGTGGAGCGTCTGGATCCAGGTAATTACTGGTCAATAAATTTTCAATTGGAGGAAGAGGATCATCCACTGGATTTGTTGTACCATTTGGAGCCCAGCGAGCATCTTGAAATAATATGCCATTACTTGTAGTTTGATCAGTATTACTAATTTGTACCCACTGTGCAACTCCTCCAACATTTTGCCAACGATATAATAATGGATAGTTTTCTAAATCACCAGTATTGACCCATAAGTCACCGTATTGTAGCGGGCTAGCTGCCGAGTCAGTTTGTGTTGTTGGTGCTGTGGTTGAAATAATAGGACCGGCGGCGTTACATAAAGATAAATTATAACCACGAGCATCGCTAGTAACAGTTTGATAGCCAACCCAAACACCATTATTTTGAATCATAATATCTACTTGAGTAGGATCACTGTAATACCAATATGTACCTGTTGTAGGATTGTTGTATGGTGCCGCTGTAGCTGCGGTATAGCTAAATGTTGGCGAACCTATCCAATTAGATAAAATTAAACCAGTTTCTGTTCCCGCAGTATAAAGTGGTTTCACTAATGCTGTGCTATTAGTAAAACCAGCTGTTGTAATAGGAGTACCAGTAACATTAGTGAGGTAAATATCTCCACCTTTAGAGTGTTCAAAAACAATATAACCAGAACTATTAACTTTAGTACTAACATAAGAAATGTTAGCACTACTTACTGCCGCAATAAAATCACTTACAGTACCGGTGCCACCAATTGAAACCGTAACAGTAGTTAATGCTGCTGTTCCTGGTTCTGTACCACTAATTGTAAATGAATTGCCTGGAGTAAATGGAGTGCCTGTACCGGTAAATGCAACTCCTCCGGTTACAAGAGTTGGGCCAGTTATGAATCTTTCATAAATTACTAATCCTGCTGTACCATTAGCCAACGGTTCGTACTGAGCGTAAGTTGATGTAGCTGGAATACTTTGGCCACCACCTGATGGATCCAAGGCATAAATTGCTTCAGCATCATTTGCATAAAGTGGGCAAGATTGTTTAACAAATACTTCAATAGTTGAATTATATCTGCTTAGTACTATATCAGTACCAAGATTTACAGTATTTGTTTTTTGCCATACGGACCCAGTAGGAGCACCACCCATTGGACTAGTACTAAATTTATTCCATTGTGGAACTGTATAACTTGGACTAGGTTGATATTGTGGAGCATAATATGTACTGGCTGTAATTCCCAACGCAGTGAGTAAAGCAGGAGTACCAGTAATAGCAACTTTACCATCAACAGTAGAACCATTACTTGCCGACAAATTATTAGCATATATGTTCAATGCTCCACCAATATTGGCAACATGAACTCCGGGAATATTTGCGGCAGTGATTGCATCAACCAATCCTGTGACGGTATCATTTGGAGATCCAGGAACCGTTACACTATATGTTGAATTGATTGTAAATGTGTCCCCCGGAGTTAAAGTAGAGGGTGTATTTTGTCCTTGAACCGTAGCCCAAGAAGTTTGCCAATCGTTACTTCCAACTAATACCCATGTATTAAACAGCATACTAATATTAGTATCATTAGTTTGTGTACTTGTTGGTCCACCACGTTTAAAGTAAATAGGATTAGAAGTACTTGTAGCAGTTACAGCATAATTTCCAATACTGCCATATGTATTCAATGGCACGGTGGACATGTCTGTTAAATATGCTGGGTCTGTAATAACTAACGGAATTTCATTTGTAAACACCCCAGTGGCTTGATTCCACTGGAATAATCCCCACAAAGTATTGGTAGCATCCAACCAAAATTCACCGTCAGCTGGTGCGCCTTTTGGACGCACTAATGAGGCAGTAAGAGCTGAAAGATCAATATCTGCACGTAAAATATAACATTGATTAGTAACTCCAAGAGCAGAATAGGCAGCCAATAAACCATATTCGTTGAGCTCATAACCGTTAATAGGTGTGCCGTTAGTAGTTGTATAAAATAATGGATTACCATACTGGGCAAGCAAAGCACGTTGGCTGGTTGCCAAAAATAATTTATCAGCATTAACATTTAATGTTCCCGCAGCAATTCCTGTGCCGGCGGCATTTGCTTTATTTGATGCTGTTGCTAGTACTATCAACGGAACTGAATTAGTTGCAGCTGGAAGATATTGGCTTTCGTCAACTACTGTGACTTGTACGCCTGGAGATAATAATGTGTTAGCCATTGTAAAATCCTTTTAATTAATTACTAATATTTATTCCATAAGGCAAAAATAGAGGTGTAATGAATCCCTTACAGTAAGGTTTTTGTATGAAATTTAACTAAATACTCCATGAATCGACCATTATGTAAAGCCTGTAACCAACGTTTGTGCGCTATAAATTGCTATCGAGGTGAAAAAGTTTATTATCGTAGTCGTTGTGAAAATTGTCTAAAGCGAAGTCGAAAAATCAAACTTGCAGATCCACAGTGGGCCAGAACGGGATATAAGAAAAAAACAATTTGTGACCGTTGTGGATTCAGGGCAAGATATATTGCACAATTATTGGTGTTTCATGTGGACGGAAATTTAAATAATTCTGCAATAAAAAACTTAAAAACCGTTTGTCAAAACTGTGCTATTGAAGTTCAAAAGACTGATTTGCCTTGGCGGCCCGGAGATCTTGAAGAAGATCGTTAACTTGAGCGTATAAGTTATCAAGCCCTGGCGCATTATTGTCAACCACGGCATCAAATTTAGTGCCAACCCATGCTGTTTCGCTGGCATGTACATTATATTTACCTAAAAATCGTTGCGCTGACCGATCCCTACCAGTATTGACAGAAACTGCAAACTCGTACCAAACAGGTTCCGGTCCGCGAATTACTCGAATTACTCGGCCACCAGCACTTTTAATAGCTGCAATTTCATTAGGAAATCTACAATCTGAAATTACAACGTCATCATGTATGGTGCGTAGTTTATTTTCAAGTGAAGCAATCCAAATATCGTCGTGAAACCCTCGGCGGCAAACTTCTGTGCCCCAGTATTGTAATACCCAACGGGGTGTTAAATTGGGCATGCCTAAGCGTTCTGCCCACCATGGATCAACTCGTTCGCGCCATTCCCTAGATTCTCTTGTGCGGCCTTCCAATAGTTCTCGATCCCATCCAAATATAGCGGCTACAGCATCTTTAAGTGTATGGGCAAATGATTCTCGTCGGAACTGGTGTATATTTTGTAAGTAATCAGCAATAGTATCTTTGCCAGAACCAATCAATCCACAAATACCAATAATCATAATTTTTCCTTTAAAGTGGGCGACAACATTAAGTACCAACCAGTTCTAAATTCTGAACTGGTTGTAAATCCTAAATCGGTATAAAATTTAGGAGCATCAGTTGTTATTATAATATTTCTATCTTTGGCAGCGGCAAAATCTACAGCCTTGCTTGTTATACGTTTTCCCAAGCCTTGACCTCTATAATTTTTATCCACGCATACCCAAGTTAAGTCATAAAAATGTTGTAAATTTGATTCACTAACAATTCCAAATCCCACTAATTTATTTTGATCTCGAGCGAGTATATAATATCGTGGTGGTTCAACTAGGCCAATGAGATAAACTATTTTTTCAATTTCAATGCGTTGTTCTACTTGTTTGCTAACAAGATCGGGCATTCGCCCAGCGGGTTTATAGTCAAATGACTGTTGTATTAATGCCCCAGCTTCTGTGGGATCAATTAGCGCATCTACAATTTCTACTGAAGTCATTTAATATCTTTAATATTTAATTGCCGAAATGCCGCTTGTAACATGTCTATTTGTCGTTTGCAATCCTCAAGAGCATGGTGGCTAGTTGGGGGTCTAGGCAAGTTTGGATGTAGGGAATATACTGTTCTGGCGTCTCGAATTCGATAAAATTGCCATGGTTGTTTTTTATTTCTAGAACGATAAGCGTGTTCTAAAATATTAATATCGTAACATGGTCCGTTGGCCCAAATATAATCGTGTTGCCATGCTATCTTATGTAAACCAGTCAGCGCATCATCTAACGATATGCGTCCTTCTTCGTTAAATGCTTCTTCCTGCGCTTTGCCCTGTGTGGCCCACCATGCTACAGTTTCATCATTTATCGCTCGGTCTTCTTGACTTTCTAATGTAACACGAGTATAAAAGAATCTGTCATCGTAATAACCCGTTCCAAAAGGATTAAAAGATTGGGCGGCAATAGTCAAAATTACAGCATCTGGCGTTGTGGCCAGTCCTTCAATATCCAGCATTAGGTGACTGGACATATAATTTTCATGTTATTCATAATACTACTATTATAGCATGATTACGATTTAATTACAACAGATTTTTATCCAAAGAAATCGCCAAATAATTGGTCTCTAGACTTGTCGCATCGCATGCCTTTTATACCATTTTCACTTAGTCCAATCACGCGGAGATTGGTATAATGCCCTATGATGTATGGTGGTATCGATTCTCTAAATCCCTGCTGGATGCTGTAAATATGGTCCAATGCATTATGGCTTCGGTTCAATCTCGTGGGGTTAATGTCATCAAAATGATCACGCCAGTTTTCCTCGGTAATCCGCCATACAGCATCATAATATAAGCGGCGTAGCGATCGTTCTTCTCGGCGAGTACAGCCACGCTCCACTGCTCGTTGGTAGATTTTTTCTTTAGCGGCTTTTGTTTGACTACCGTTTTCTACACCGTATTTTTCTAAGCAGGTTTGTTTAGATTTTTCTCTATCAGCCAATGTGTATGTTTTAAGATCCCTATATTTTCGACCGCGATTAGCAGTTGCTTTGTTAGTTTTGCTTCGTTTAGCATTTATTTCTGGACTGTGTCCGTGAGCAAAATCTCCGCGTTTATGTTGTAATAACATACTAGCTCGAGGATTTAATGTCTCGAGATATCTATTTTCGTGCCATTTAACCGGTTGATTTGTGACAGGACATAATGGTATTTCATAAATGTTGTTTACTATATGCCAAATGCGTTGCTTAGGCTTTGCAGTGACAGGAAGAAATGCTGTGGCATTGATAATGTCTGTCCATAACTCAGGATGAGTTTTATAAAGATATCTTGTAGCAGATTTATTATAACTTAAATCGTTATCAATAATATTCGATAGTATATTTTTCATACTATTATTTATGCTAACCGACTACATAGGTTAATTTCTTATCCGACTACCTAACCAGTTACCCAAGTAAGCGGAGCCGATCCATCTACATAGTTTTTGAGGTCTTCGTAGCATTGTAGCATTAATCGTTCGCCATCGGCTTTCATTGCGGCACCATTTAAGGATGTTGAACCTTGCGGACCATTGATTGTGGCAAATTTTTCACGAGCATCACCAATAATTACTTTGCAATTGGCATACATAAAATTTCGAATCCATTGTTTAATTTGAAAATCTTGTAGTAAATTAACTTCTGGTTTCAAATTGTATGTCCAAAGTAAAACACTTTCTCCCGTGCCTTTGGGATCTCGAATAAGTTGTAGTTTTTTGGTAACTGGATTCCAAGTATAGTTCATAAAAGCACCGAACATACGTCCGGCTAATTTTACATATTGTGAATAAAAGTCGTATGTTGCTAGGCCGCCTGAAACATTGAAATTCATAAGGTATACATTTAATGAAGCTTGACTAAATGGATCAAAATTTGAGGCAAACGGGCCGGTTGAATCACCAAAACTTCTGCGATAAATTTGACGAACTTGTATTACTTCCTGTGGCAAATCGTAGATATTGACATTGGTCACTAGCTCCATGAAAGAATAACTTTCTTCATAGGCGTTTTCTGCCCGCTGGCGATATGTACCTATGGCATTGCGATAAGCTGCTTCATAGTGAGCCGCATCTAGCTCAATATCAATTATTTGATCTGCTAATTGTAGCCTGATGTATTCAATTAAATCTTGTTTTAATGTTTCAAGTGTGGATTCTGTTTCCAGTGCCATAAGGACTCCCTCGTCCTTATATTTAGCATTTTTACCACGCTTTTAATATTACTAAATTTTCGTTGCCTCGACCGTTCCATTTCGCTTCGGTTGCTTTAATATCCTTGAAGAATTTACGCATTACTGGCTTACCGCCTTTTAATAATTCTTTCAATTGGTCGGCTGGTTTTCGCAATGTTTTAGTTACTGTCTGTGCCGCATCAAAAGCAATAACGGCGGAGCCTTTAACAGTAAAAGTACCTAAGTGCGTATCTGCAACAACATAAACAAGTTTTCTTTTTACTGAATCGTATAAAAACGCTTCACTTGCTCCAACTAAACTAGCTGGACTTTGTGATTTAAGATTAAACTCGGCAAATTCTTTGAGATATTTAAATTTGTTGGCTACACGTTCTGGACTTACTGCCTTTTTAGTGCGTGGTTTTTTCTCTACTTTCTTAATTTGAATGTAGGAAGCACAATCATTTATAACCGTTTCACAGAATTTTACACAATTTTTAAGTTGTAATTTGGACAAGTGACTGTAACCTTCTACTAGTTGTTCGTCGTCACCATCTAGTACTGTGTTAAATTCTTGTAAGCGTAGATTCCAAACTGATGTAATGTTGGGAATCATTTGCGGGGAGATGTTCATGCCACGAATTAATGCCACGGGTTTAAAATCAGCCGACATTTTCGCTCCTGCCACAATAAAATCGTCAAACATTCCTTCAAGCTCGCCAGCACACTCTGATGCTTTTTCACGCAAATGGTCTTGAATTGTTAATCGTTGTTCTTCAACTTCCCCATCTGTTGCGGCGGCTTTTTTAACTTCTTGTTTACTTTTAAGCATTTCGGCAATTTGCTCGTCGATAATACATTGCTCATGTTCGTTAAGTACTAATCCCATTGTGGTCATACGACATACCCACGCCGGTGTTACACGAATTTGACTATCTGGAATGCCACGAATAGTTTTAGCATCTCGTTCGCGATGGTTAAGATGTAAGTATTGAGCAATCATTTCCTTGGCATCTTTTTTGTTATAGTATCGATTATACCAAGCAAATCCTTTAGCAAATGCGCTAATACGATTAGACTCTTCAGGTTGAAATTTCCACTCAGGTTCGTCACCTGTGTACTTTTGTTCGATGTGTTTGGGATTTAATCTTTTAATTACAATTTCGTTTTTTGCCATAGTTTTATTAGTTTATATTCAAGTTAGTAAAATGTCAACCTATTAATGATGCGAAAGTAATGTGTTGTTCTAAATTATCCAAAAGTTGAGTAGCTTCTGTGAGTAAATCTTGATATTTTGAAGTGTCGCGTTTAAGTCTACGACACTCTACACTTTCTTGGCTTAATTGTGTTACTACCTTATCAACCCCAGCCAGCATTTTGCGCAGATCTTTATAAGCTACCTTACTTTTTACGGTAGATATTGATTTTTCTGCTTGATTTATACGGTCTAATATAGTATCCATAACAACTATTATATAGCTTTTGGAATAAACAGTCAACCTATAACCAGCTAAATACATTACTATGCCTAAACTTAGCCTTTGGCGCCCAAACCGCACGAATGATTATCAGTTCCTAGATCGAACTATCGAGGAGAGATTTACTGTGGGCGGAGTTGACATTTACGTCCACAAATATTTGGGACCTATTGTAGACACCACAGATAATCCTGGAAATAAAGATGCCACACTTCCGGTTTATTCATCACAAAATCCTTTGTTTATTGAAGATTTGCTATTGCTTGAAAATCGTGACCGCGCTTATGATCCCAATGTTTATATCATGCGTGGGGTTTATACTCATCAAGATATTGATTTTGACTTAACGCAGTTTGGGTTATTTTTAAATAACGATACATTGTTTATTCAATTTCATTATAATAAAATGATTGACACCTTTGGGCGTAAGTTAATGTCGGGCGACGTATTGGAGTTGCCCAATTTAAAAGATTACTATCCGCTTAATGCTAATATTACAAGAGCACTGCCAAAGTATTATGTGATTCAAGATGCCAGCTATGCCGCCGAAGGGTTCTCTCAAACTTGGTTACCACACACTTGGCGTGTCAAAGCCACCCCAATGGTTAACGCCCAAGAATACCAACAAATTTTAGATCAGCCATTTATGCCCGATAATATTTGGGACAATGGAAACTTTTATCCTGCTGGTGATATAGTTAATGACGGCGGAAAATATTACGAAGCAACAAAAAATGTGCCGCCCGGGACACCTATCACTGACCCCAATTACTGGGCATTGATTGACAAACCAACTACACTTGCTGATGCTAACTCTACAAGAAATAAAGATCTGGCAATTAATGATGCTCTAGTAGTACAAGCCAATGCTGATGTTCCACTAAGTGGTTATGACAATGTTTCATTTTATATATTACCAACAACGCCGGAAGGTTTCCCAAACAGTATTGGAATAGACACTGCCAATCCCAATGTTACAGTTGATGGTACGCAACAAGACCAAGGTAATACCCCAACATCTTTTGGTTATACTATGGGTTATCTCACTGGTGATAAGATGGCTCCGAATGGTTTGCCAGTTACTCCGGGAGTTTCGTTCCCGCATCACCCTGCATCGGGGGATTACTGTTTGCGCTTGGATTATTTTCCCAACAGATTGTTCCGTTATAATGGTAAATTTTGGGCCGCCATTTCCGACGATGTCCGTACTCCATTAGATTGGGGCTTGACAAATGAAACACAGCGTAGCTCGTTTGTAAATAATCCATATACTGTTCCAACATCGGATCAAGGTAATATTCCAAGTCGTCAAAGTTTATCTGAGTTGCTTAAACCTCAGGCTGACAATGGCAACGATGGTGGCAACTTGCCGCCCAACCCACCACCATTAGGACGATAATGAAAACTTATACGCTGTATATTAAAACTCACAAAATAACCGGCCTAAAATATTTAGGACAAACATCTTACGATCCGTATCGTTATTCTGGTTCAGGAAAAGATTGGGTTCCACATTTATCGCAACACGGTTATAATGTAGAAACTGAAATTTTATATAGTGGCACTGATCGAAAAATTATGTCGCAGTTAGGAAGATACTACAGCACATTATTAAATGTGGTAAATGCTTCTGATGATTTTGGTAATAAAATTTATGCTAATCGTATACCTGAAACTGGAGGCGGAGTGGCAGCAAAAAATAATAGATTTAAAAAACAAAATAACGGTAGTAGTGTATCGCTAGACCGTGTTCGAGCAGGCACTCATCATTTGTTACGTCGAGCTGATGGAACAAGTCACGCAACTGATGCTGTAAAAAATGGAACACATAATTTTTTAGGTGGTACAATTCAAAGAAAAGTCAATAAGCGTATGTTAGATGATGGAACGCATCCGGCAAAACAATTATGGACTTGTGTTCATTGCAATGTATCAGGATTTGGTAAAAGCAACTACGCCCGGTATCATGGAGATAATTGTATTACACTTACTAACAAAAAACGAATTTTGCCGAGGAAAAAACAAATGGAAAGACTAGAATGTCCTCATTGTAAACTCGAAATGGCAAGCAATAATTATTACAGGTATCACGGCGATAAATGTAAAAGGAAAAAATAATGGCACAGCAATTCTTCTACGATGAACAGATACGTCGTTTCTTAATACAATTTGCTAGAATGTTCAGTGGTTTTTCTGTTGAATTTGGGCGCAACGAAGCCGGAGCAGCCAACACGGGCGACACACTTTATCGTGTGCCTGTTAGATATGGTGACAGTAGTCGGCAAGCACAAACTATATTACAAGAAAATTCAGCTAGTAATATGCCGTCAACTCCATTAATGACATTTTATATTACTGGCTTGGATTTTGACCGGCCTCGTATGCAAAATCCTACTTATGTTGACAACAAATCTATCCGCCAACGCGAATATGATCCAGCTACAGGCACATATGAAACTACGCAAGGCAATGCTTTCACAGTTGAACGCTATATGCCAGCGCCATACAAGTTGTCCATTAGTTTAGACATTTGGACTTCAAATACCAATCAAAAAATGCAGATTTTAGAGCAAATATTGCCTTTATTCAATCCCAGTTTAGAAATACAAAGCACAGATAATTTTTTAGATTGGACCAGTTTAAGTATTGTTGAATTGGCATCAACTGGATGGAGCAGTAAAACGATTCCTGTGGGCACAGGTGATCCCATTGATGTTGCCACACTAAAATTTGTGCTTCCCATCTGGCTATCATTGCCTGCTAAAGTTAAAAAATTGGGAGTTGTAGAAACTATCGTTGCATCAATTTACGACGCCCGCGGAGATTTGGTTAATGCCATTGCCGACAGTGACTTACTATTGGGCACACGTCAATATATCACGCCATACGGCTATCAAGTTGTGCTTATTGGCAATAAATTACAGATATTAGCACAATCAGCTATAGTAGATGAACAAAATTATCAACTAGCTCCACCAGATCCTGTTGAACCCAGTAATGTAAATTGGACTCCTGTAATTAATATGTACGGAGTATTGCGCCCAGGTATAAGTTTAATAGCACTAACCCAAGAAGATGGTAGTAAGGTGTATGGAACGGTGGCGTTTGACCCAACTAATGACCAATTTTTACTGTATACAGTAATGGAAGAATCAGTACCTTCAAACACATTATCCCCGGTAAACTCAGTTATTAATCCACTGGCCAGTGGTCCGGGGTTGGGGTTAGCTCCGGCAGCTACCGGTCAGCGTTATTTGTTGACAGAAGCAACTGGCAGTGATAATGGCTATGCTCAAGCATGGGCAGGAGCCAGTGGTCAAATATTGATTGCTCACGCCAATGACATTGTTGAGTACACTGGCGATGCTTGGGTAGTTGCTTTTGATTCGATGAGTAGTCCCATCAATACTCAATACGTGACTAACATAACTACAGAAATCCAGTACAAGTGGAGTGGTGAGGCTTGGGTCAAATCATACCAGGGTCTATACAGAGGCGGGTTCTGGTCGCTTATAATATAACACGCAGTAATCTTTTTGTAGTAAATATCACACTATGACAAATATAATTTCAGCTGTGGGCGTTTGGTTTTATTCTCAGTCTACTAATCGCTATTTGTATTTGATGAGGAATGATGTTAAACACCCAGATTCATGGAGTTTGCCTGGTGGAAAGTCTGAACTGGGTGAATCATTACTAGACACTATGACTAGAGAATGTCAAGAAGAGCTGGGATTTATGCCTGAGTATATTAAATTAATTCCATTGGAAAAATTTACATCGGCAGACGGCGTATTTGAATATAATACTTTTTTTGCTGTGGTAGAGTCAGAGTTTACCCCTCGATTAAATGAAGAACACTCAGGTTATGCTTGGATTACTTCGGGAACATGGCCTCGCCCACTGCACCCTGGGCTTTGGTCAACTATAAACTTTGAAGCGGTACAAAGTAAAATTTCAACTATTCAAGAGCAATTATTTAATAACAAATTGAATTAGTGCTACGCTGTGTATGAACCACTTCCAACGGTTGTAAATGTAATTATGGTATTTGCTCCGCTAGTTGTAACAGTAGCATTGGCAAACACATTTGAAAATTTGGCAGTTGGCACGGAAAAAATTATTATTCCAGAGCCGCCAGCACCACCAGTTGCCTGAGCAACACCTGCCCCAGCCCCGCCACCACCTCCACCGGTATTTACAGTTCCGGCAGTGCCGTTAACTCCTGTAGCAGCGTTGACATTTCCTGCTCCCCCAGCGCCACCGCCGCCTAACCCACCTGCGCCAGCAGTATAACTAGTGGCGAGATTACCATATTGTGCTCCACCACCACCACCACCAGAAAAATAATAAACACCACTTACGTTTTGCCCTGAAGTAGATCCTATAATTGGATTTACATATCCAACACCTCCGGCGCCGGCAGATCCTGTAAGTGAACTAGATGCGGCTCCACCAACACCACCGGCGCCACCCCCGCCAGCAGCACCAAATATTAACTGAACGTTTCCACTATCATACCCACCACCACTGCCGTTTGATCCTTGTCCCGGTGTTCCCAATCCTGCTGTACTACCAGCATTATGATATGCTCCACCACCTGATCCACCAGAATTGGCAGCGCCTGCTGTGTTTCCACCTGCACCACCGCCAATAGCTGTTAAACCAAATGCTGTTGAGTTGGCGCCATTATTATTTGCTGTGCCACCGGCGCCAACAACAACTGAATACACAGTTCCGGGGGTTAGGTATGCTAGGCCAGAAAGTACACCGCCGCCACCACCACCTCCGGTTGTTCTATCACTGGTTGTATTGCCACCACCGCCACCGGCAACAATGATATAATTAGCGGGTACAACCAGATCAGTGGTGTTGACACCGCCTGTAATTGTTACCCCACCTGTAATTGATATTACCCCCATATTAAGCCCAGACACCAACGCTGACAGTGGTATTGCCCTGAGAGATTGGTTCAATACGGAATGTTGCGCCTGCCAAGAACTGTCCAGTGGTGCTGATAGCCACGTTGGTGGCCCATTGCGGGGTAAAGCTACCAGCAGCGTTGGTTGATACTGTTCCACTCAGCTGATAAATTGAGTTTTGTGCGGTAGTAATTGCCGGTGTCATATTGGCCAGGGTGTTGGCACTAAAATACTGTGTAAACACGTTGGCGCCGTTGGCCACTGTGGATGGAAGACGAGTAGCTGTATAATAAATGTTGGCCAAAGTAGCAGTACCACCAAATCCAATTTGCTCAACGTGACTGTTGACGTTGGAGGTTGTTATGTTAAACAGCCCGGTAAAGTTGTAAGTTGTGTTGGCATTTAACTGTACGCCTACACCCAACCACGACTGACCTGTGTTCACGTTGGTGGTGTTGGCTGTGGCACCGGTTCTGTAAAAGAATGGTGTTGAAACCACAGCACGGTTAGCGGCAAATGGTGTAAAGAACAATGAACTGTTGGCAAATTCTATTGCTCCAATGGTTTGTGTAGTTAATCTTGTAGCGGAGTTGGCTAGTACCAGTGGTGCTACAGTGGTGTTACCTGTACTTAAAGTAAGGAATGCAGCGGTGTTGGAAAACACAGCCACGTTGGCAACACCGCCTACTGTCATTGCTATATTACCTGCGGCGGCATTTATATAGACGTTACTTGTTGTATTGGCCAATGGACCATAATATGCGGCTGCTGTTATGTTGGCAGAAGCTGTAAAAGTGTTGGCACTAATTACGTTGGCACCAGAAATATTACCACCTGTGCCCGTACTGACAGTAATATTACCACCAGCTGAAATATTATTGGCTGTTAAGATATTACCACCAGTGACGTTACCAGTGGCTGTTACAAGACCCACAGTGGTTATGTTACCACCTGTAATATTAGCGGCACTTGTTATAGTACTTGTTGCTGAAATTAAACCAGCCGTTAATATATTACCACCGGTAACGTTACCAGTGGCACTTATAAGTCCACCTGTTAATAAGTTGCCACCAGTGATATTACCTGTACCAGATATATTACCACCAGA
>Ga0214178_1000004_pt1 | contig 108115 bp, 147 predicted proteins | sample TroBogEpilimnion_28_FD_153016 | JGI IMG/M metagenome (GOLD analysis project Ga0214178, IMG submission 153016) | Freshwater microbial communities from Trout Bog Lake, WI - 17SEP2007 epilimnion | ecosystem: Environmental > Aquatic > Freshwater > Lake > Epilimnion/Euphotic zone | place: Trout... | reverse complement strand
TAGATGTACTATCTTCAGTAGAACTTTCTGGGGTAGATGAGGTATCAGAACTAGAACTAGAAGAAGGCTCTCCACCATTACTACCAGAATCATCTCCTGTAGCAGAAGATCCAACTCCAGATAATGCAACCAATCCACCTTCTTCTTTTTCTTTCTTCTTATAGGCTTCGTTTAGTTCCATATCTTTTGTAGATAATCCAAGATACCTATAAATTAAGAAGTCCTGGTCAAAGTGTGATTCTTCTACATCTCCTTTCTTTTCTTTCAAATCACCAAGAGCAGTAATAAAATCTATACTCTTTAACATTTGTTCTATTTCTCTGGACTCACCAAAATAGTTATCAGAGTTAAATTTAATACCAAGCTGAGATCTAAATACACTATCATCCTTTAAATCCGGATGGTCTAATGTCATTTGTATCCATAATGGTTTTATAATTATCTCCTGAAATATAGATCTAATCCTATTAATAAATTTACCATATCTTATTTCGTCCCTTTCTGCAGACTCTGCACCAACTTTATATGTACCAACTGCTCCTCCAGATCTTGCTGCAAATCTATTAAAAGGAATTTTAGAATCTAATTTTAGTTTATTAAAGAAATAACCAAGAACATCTATAACATTTAGATTTGGTCCTGTATTATTCATTGTTTCAATAGTTGGTTGTTCGCCATTCATTACAGGGAATAGAAAGTTTTTATAAAACTGCAAATTTGGTCTACCATTTACTTCTAATTGACCTGTATCAGTATTAAATTTAATATCTTCTTTATAGACATTCATTAATTCACCGAGTGTTTCTTTAGCTTTCTGTGGGGATCTAGTTCCAACTGGAATAGTCATTTTAAGTCTATATTGGGAATTCATTACGTTCCAAATTATACGGCTATGTTCCATAATCTTTAAAAGATTATGAGACCTAACTAATCTTTGTGTATAACTAATCCTAGACATAGTGTTTGATTTAGCATAGGAAATATAGATTACCTGCGAATCGTATAGTCTTCTTTGTCTAACTGTATCACCATAATACTGATACCATACTTGTGCCATTGTACCATCTTCTTGCTTTTCTATAATTGGTGCTAATGACAATGGATCTAATTCTTTAAAACCAACGATCTTTTTGCCAGTGTCAGAATATACTATTTCAAAAGCTAAAAACCCATCTATTAAAAGTTGTTTAAAATATTGCCATGCAGAGGTACCATTAGTAAATCCATGAAGCATGTAAAGCTTCCTAAAGTTTTCACGGAGGTTCTTAAGAACCTCTTCTTTTAAATCCAATTGAAGAGTAGAAAGATAGCAGAAGAAGTTCTTATCATCATAAACTATTCCTTCATCTGTAACAATATCTAATATCCATTCTATTTCTGCGTTTAATGCAAAAGACCTTAAAAATTCTCTCTGGAATGGTAAATCCTTATCATAATAGGCAATATATTTTCTATTAGATGTGTCCTGTGCAGCAAGGGAATAAATAAATTCTTCATCCTCCATACTAAATCCACTTCTTTCCCTCATACCGGCTTCAGTCATACCAATAGCCTGAGAATTTTTAATAACCATATCCTTATACTCCATTCCAAAGGAACCTATTCCTTTAACAACTTTTAGGATTCTTGATATTGCACTATTACCTTTTTGTGGATTGTCTATAAAACCAGCCATATTTTAGTTATTTATTTTTTGGTGTATTATCTTTTCCAGCTTCCCCGTTTTCAAATGATCCCCCGTCATCCACTGGTTTATTCTCTTCGGAGTTAGGATTATTATTTACAGGTTCGGTAGAAGTACTATCTGTTGGTTCTGTTGTTTCTGTAGTATCTTCTAACGAACCTTCTGTTTCTCCAGTTGTTGATCCCTCTGTACTAGAAGTATCTGTACCTGCTGTTTCTGCTGCCTTCTTTTTCCTTTCGTCTGTTTTCTTCTTAAACTTCAAATTAAGTGCCTTGTCTTCGTCTGTCATTGATAACCATCTATCAATAGCAAAATTCAAAGAGAAATAAGGATTACCATCAGAATCAATTAGACCTGCTATTTTAGCTACTTGATCTTTTCTTGATGCAAGTAAAGACTTATATTGATTTTCTGCAAAATCATTATCCTTATTATAATCTAAACCTAATTGACCTTTAATAAGCCAATCCTTCTGATGCTCTGGATAATCTAAACAAAATTGAACCCAAACTGGTTTAACTAAAATATCCTGAAAAATAGAACGTAATCTTGTTACAAATTTAAAGAATCTAATTTCTTCCTGATCAAGACCTTCTGCGTTTCCTGAATAAGTTCCAGATGTCCCTTTATCATCTCTATCAAATCTTGTATATGGAATTTTAGAGTCCAATTTTAATTTATCAGAAAAGAATGCTAATGCCTTTACATCAGTAAATGCTGCTGCATCACCAGAACTACTTAATGGTTTAATATCAGGAGTTCCTAATGGAGTTTTGGGCATTAGATAGTTCTTAAAAAACTGAAGATTTGGTCTACCATTAATAGATAGCTCCCCCGAATCTGAATTTAATCTAATATCCTCTTTATAGATACTCATCAATTCACCCAATCTTTGTTTAGCTTTTTGAGGAGATTTAGTTCCAATTGGAACTGTCATGGTTAAACGATAACATGAATTCATTACGTTCCATATTATTCTTGTATGTTCCATAATACGAAGAAGATTAAATGACCTAATAAGTCTTTCTACATAACTAACCCTTGAAGTAGTATTACCTTTTGCGTAAGATAAGTAGATTATCTGCGAGTCATATAATTTCCTAGTCATCTGTGGATTATCCGGATACTGAATATAAACTTCTACGAAACTTCCATCTGGCTGTTTTTCCGTAGATGGAAGTAACGAAGAAGGATCTAATTCCTTAAATCCAATAATATTTTTACCTTTATCATCGAAAATTATTTCAAATGCTAATATACCTTCTACCAGAAATCTTCTAAAGTAGTGCCATGCTGCAATATCCTGATTAAAACCAAATAGTGTATAAATTTCATTAAATCTATCATGTAATTTCTTTTCCTTTTCTGGCCCTATTCCTTCTATGTCACTATTATAAAGTCCCGCAAAGAAATTCATTTGATCATAAACTATACACTCATCACAAAGAGTATCCAAAATATATTCTATTTCAGGATTCATAGAAAATTGACCAAGATATAATCTTTTGGATTTATAGTCCTTATCGAAATAGGCAATGTATTGTTTGCTTGTTGTATCCGATTTTCTTAATGAGTATAAGAAATTTTCATCTTCTATTCCACCTTTCTGTAGAAACATAGCTTCGGTAACACCGACAGATTGTGAGTTTTTCACAACCATATCACCATAATACATTCCAAAAGATCCAATTCTTTTTAGTCCGTCGAGCGCTTTTTTAAAGAAGGTAGTACTACCACCTCCTTGATCTGTAAATCCTGCCATTATTTGAATTTGTTATATATTTCCTCAATATTAGCACCCTCTATAGATTTTGTATTTAGATAAATCATATTATGCCAATCAGTAATAGGGATCTCTTTTAAATTTTGAATACTCTCCATTCTAAAGCCGGTATATGAATGATTATAGTTGATACCACCGAATAATGTTTCCAAAAGTTCTTCCGTAAATAATAAAGGCATTTGTGCATTAGGAATATCGTTCTCTACCTTTTCCTGGTTTATTTCTATAGGTTTTTGATAGATGTTAGTAAATCTTATTATGAACCTTAAACGGTCCATTGGGGGGAGCAGCATTAAATCTATACCCCTTAGTATTCTTTTTCCTTGTATGGGTTTATCTGATACAATAAATAGAAGAGGCCTTCTATTTATAAATCCATTTTCCTGTTTATATTTAGAATTATAATAAAAGGTAAAGAGTTTTCCTGCTATAAGTTTATTAGTGTTTTCAGAATTAGCAACTTTGGCATATTTTTCTCCATAGTTATCAAAGGACTTTTTCGATAGATTTCCTATTGACCCTGCTTCTGTTAAAGCCTCTTCATATATTTTTTTAAAGTCCATTATCCAAATACAAATGATTCATCTATAGTACCAAATTGATATCCTATCGATTCCGCAAATTTCTTTGCCGCCTCAAACTTACATCTATTTATAATCCAAACAGATAATTTATCGTTATAGGCTTTTAGTTTCTTTTCTGTTACTTTACCGGTTATTACTGGCTTACATTCTAATGCGTATTGGTGTCTCGGTTTTACTTCCAATATCCAATCTTTTGTAGTACCATCCTTTTGTAATACCTTTACATAATAATCCGGATGGTATCTGTGCATCTTTTTATCAATGGGGCTCCAATACTCTATCGATAGAGGCTCGGAGCTCCATTTTACAATATTCTGGTTTAAATCACAGTATTGGCAAAATCTAAATTCCCAAGAGGACCTAAATATGATAGAGTCTATATCCCCAATATATTTGTCTATATTGGATGGTCTATATTTACCATTTAGATATTTCTCACTTGCTTTTAGTTTTTTTATATCCTGCCGATCCATAGTTATACATTATAATTCTCGTTATCTTCTCTTACTATCCTGGAAAAAGCTATAGTTTTAACGGACCTTAAGGAATGTATCTTTTTCCAACCCTTCTGCATACCATTTTTAGCAATCTGGGATATGAAAGCAAATGGATTATCAGACTTGTTAGGATTATATCTATTCCAATACTTAATTAAATCCTCCATGCCAAATGCCTGACAATCCTCTTTGTCTTGCGGATCACGATAAGGAAATGTTTTAGATAGGCCAGCAACAATCAGGGTAAACATCTTAATAGTCTCTGGTGTTAATCTATTGTTGTCCCTAGATTCCAGTAGTGCTCTTTTTAGATCTTTGTTCTTTACGTATTCCATCTTAAGATATGAATTATTTTGTTAGCCTCTTAGCGAGTACTAAAAAAGACCTTGTAAAGGGCCTTCAACTCTCTTTTTAGAGAGCTAATTAATATAAGTTTCCAAACCTTCCTAAAAAGAATAAGACCTTGCTATATAATAGCAAGGTCTTTAACTAAATTTTTATAAAATTACTTACCCTTTTTAACTTTACCATTCAACATTTTTAATGTGTTACCCTTTGTTGCTCCCTTCATACCAGGAGGGGTAGATAGATTAGAATTTTTCAAATTGTTGTGAAAAGGCTTACCATTATGTTTGGTTGATCCTGGAATTTTAGCCATATTAGAATCAGATGCTTTTTCTATAAATTTCTTACCTGCTGGTGCACTCTTACCAGGTGCTACTGCTAATGGTGCATTTTTTTGCTCCTTACCTTCGGTTAATTTGTTTTTTACCGAACCTGCAGATGTTCCAGATGGTTTATTAACAACTTTCTTTTTTTCACCTTTTGGTAATTCACCCAATTTCATGTTCTTAGTGTTATCAATATCCTTAGATGCTGTTTTTGCTTTTCCCTTAGGAAGTTTTGCTAGGTTCATTGCTGACTCCTTGTTGATATCTTTTGCACCACCTTTAGCATTACCCCCCGGCATTTTAGCCATGTTGTTGTCTTCTTTACTAGTTCCCTTTACTTCTTTCGTTGCTGCTTTTCCTGCTCCACCTTTAAACCCTAAAATATTTGCCATATTAGATTTTCCTTGTAAACCAGTAGGTCCTTCAGTTTTTCCACTTGCTTCCTTAAATTTTAAAGTAGCCAGATTCATATTCTTTTCGTTCTCAATATCCTTTGCCCCCTTTTTACCACCAGTCATTTTATCTTTACCTCCAATTTCCTTAGATGTAAATGTACCAGCAGATGTTCCAGAAGGCTTGTTAACAACCTTTTCCGTGTCTTTGTCTAATACGTTTGAAAGGTTCATGTTTTTCAAATTGTCTATATCTGCCCCTTCTACTACTGGATTAATATCAACTTTTTCGATTTCGTCAGCTACATTTATAACATCACTAAAGAAATATTCACCACTACCACCCTTTTCGGTCATAACGGTATAAGTTTTAGAATTACTATTAATTCCTATAATTGTTCCTTTTACACCATTCCTCTTAATCTTAATTGCTGTGTCAATACCATAAGTACCTCTTTCGTTAATTTCGATTTTCTTAGATCCTTTTTCAAACCTTTCGATTTCTACATTAATTTCATTCCAACGAGATTTTAGTATTTCAGATTCATTGGCAAGCATTTCTTTTGCTGCCAATATTTCTGGTGCATTAGCAACCATTGGATTACCCTTAATAAGACCTTCTATTTTAAATAATTCGCCTTCAACTATTTTCATGTTGTCTGCTATAGTCTTCTTATCATTATACATTATAGATTTTACCCTAGTTTCGCCATCTAAGAATTCACTTAGTGACTCAGAAATATCAAAACCAATAAATTCCTTAACTAAATTAACTGTTTGGTTACCATTAGCTTCGAATAATTCGTTCTTCTTCATGCCAGGATTAACTCTCTGTACGTAGATTTTCTTACCAACTTTGAAAAGGTTAGCTTCTACACCTTCGTATACCTTAGATTTAATAGATTTTGCAAAATCCAATTCTGCTAATTCATCAGAATACTTAACCATATTCATTACCCTTTCAACAATAGGAGCAGAATTACCAAAATAATTCCTAAATTCTATAGAAAGAGTAGTTCCAAGTGATTCTAATGGCATATTTCTGCCATTTAAATAAACATTCTTTTCTCCATTTTCAAATACTACAGATACTTTAGTTCTCGGTGCAACAAAATCAACACCATTTTCTGTAATCTTTATGTCCTGTCCCCTTAAGGAAGATACAGAATTAAGAAATCTACCAGGTAGTTTAGATACTTCGTTCTTTTCCATAATTGATAATTTGCCATTACCAATTTTTAAAAATCTTCCTCCAACTGCATGAATAGTATAACTTTCTGCTACCATGCTGGGTGCAATAATTCTTTTAACTTCGCAGTTAGAATTATCAGACTTAATAGTTAATTTAGTAGCAGATTTAGATTCTAAAAGAGAAATGTTATTAATTAAACCCTTAATAGCAGGAGTAAATGCCCATTTCTTCATTTCGAATAGAAGTGTCTCAGAAACCCTATTAGGTGACATTAACCATTCTGTTAATGATTCGGATAGACCAGAAAAAAGTTCTCTCCCCCCAGAATTTCTAAGGTCTGCTATAGTCTTTAAAACTAGAATCTCTCTTACATTAGCTTCATAAACCTTTTCAAGGTTATCTAAAGTAGCTTTTGCATTTGTTTCCCAAGAAAAATTAGAAAGGTCCCTAAGGAAGCTTTCGAATAAATAAACCTCAGGTATACCCTTAATGTTTAAATCATTCATATATCTTTCCAACATTATTTTACCTTCTGGTAAATCGTATAGGGAAGTATTTCTTAATGCGAGAATAGTGTGATTTAGACCTAAAGAGTAAAAACCTTTCTTAGGTGCCTCTGTACTACCATCTGACTCATTAAGAATTGCTTTTTTAATCCCGTCTACATAAGAGCCGGCATTAGTAGATTTTCTATTACTATCTAATCCTCTCCAGTTTTCGTTCAAAGATTGAGCTATATCCTTAGCCTTATCCATAGCTAATTTTGAAAGTTTCTCTTCGTAATTCATTTTTTCCATTTTATGGGGGAGTTTTATTTTACTTGATCTATATATCCGTTTTATCCTGGATTTTAAAGGGCATCAAATATATACCCCTTATTCTAATTTTTTATTCTATTTAATAGTCCCTAGGATCTGCAGTTGTTGTATTATTTGCATCTATTCCAGAATCATCTACTACCTTAGTTGCTATAATAATATCCAAATCTACATAATTAGAATGTGGATTATAAATTACAATACCACCAGTTGAAAAATAAGGACTAGTAAACTCACTATTTCCTGGTGCTACTATTACTCCACGTCCACCTGTTGCGCCTGGATTACCTGTCCAAATATGTAATTCTCCTATGGGATAAGTATTTCCCAAATATTTAAGATCTATATATTTATCAGCATAGGAAGTAAAAGTAGTGGGATATGTAACCTTTATTAAGAGAAAACTAACCTCACCAAATGAATTTCCAAGACCTGCATCATCCAACAAGAATGCGCCCATTGGCTTTAATCTGGTATGTTGTGTAAAAAAATCATCTATGTCCATAGAGAAATTACAAAAGCTCATCGAATTTATTAAGGATGAGTCCTGGGTAATTAATAAAGTACATCTGTCAAAATATGTTCTTTCTATTAGACTATTCGCTATATCAGCTGCACATACTAGTGGTGGTGTTGCCATTAATTCATAACTAATATTTGTACCTCTACTTCACCTATTGTAGGATTGTATATTAACATACCTCCAAGGGTAAAGTCCGGTGATGTTATATTTGGGTCTATCTGTGGGCTAAAATGTATTGGAGGTGCAGACATATTATATGGTTCTAAATCCCATCCATGCCATACCTGTGTGTCCTCCGTTGTACCGGTTAAAAACATAAGGGGGCCACATACAAATACACTACCCTTATAATTAATTGTTATGTAGCGATCCTCGATAGGAATTGATTTATCATAATTTACCTGTACCACAATCATTCCTACTTCTCCCTGTTCCTGTGCTATGTTACCCCCAAATAAGGTATAGGTCCCCCCAGTTGGGATATAGTAGCTTTTCTTAAAGCTTCCCCCATTCTCTGAACCAAATTGTCCAAAACTACAAAGGTCTAATCCATATAAGGTACTACTACCAGAGATGATTTTTAATGTACATCCTTCGAAGATTATTTTCTTTTGTTTCTGTGGATTACAATCAAAACCCTGTATTAAGGTTTTATCTGTTGAAAGTACGTTCGGCATTTATCTTAAATTAGTTGGGTCTGTATGTGGTATATATTGAACTTCTGTATGATTATCACTAATATTTTTGTTTTCTAGCGGCATTTCTATTACTATATCATTATTAGGTGTCTCTTTAATACCTTCTATTGGTATTGGTAATTCTTCTTCTTCGTCCTGTTCTGGTTCTGGATCTTGATCTATAACTTCAAATGGTAAATCCCTGTTATCAGCCGGCTCAAATTCCCAAAGAAAGTCAGGAATTTCTTCTCCCCCTTTCATAGGGTCTTCTTCTATCGATTTTTCCTCAATATCTTTATCATCTGGTGTATGCGCAACGGCAGTTCTTTTGCTGTTCTTTGCACTTAAAAGAAAATTCAATGCTATCACTAAGGACACTGCTAATGGATCAAAAACAAGCATTAAGGCTATGATGAACCAGTTAACAACCTGATCTAAAGATTTACCTGTTAACTTAGCAATATATTTTAATGGGCCTACTTCTTTGGCCACATCTTGATTGGTTTGGAGAGATAAAGATTGGAGATCTAGTTCTTTTAATTTTTCATTTTTGGAACTCAAGCTATCATTTAGAACTTTTACCTCATTATCCAATTTTGTAATTTCCTGATCTATAGAAATCATTTGTGACTTTATACTATGAGTGGACATATTTTTTGCAATCAAATTGTCCATGGTTCCCTGTTGTTTAGCTTTAATATCACTTAATGAATTAATCCTATTATCCTTTAATGATATTTGGGACTCATATCTTTTTGCATCAGATTGAACTATAAGTTTTTGTTTATCTAATGCACCATTTTGTTTATCTAAAACTTCTACCTTATTAGAAGTTTCTTGGTAAGCTGCCGAAAGGAATCCGTAAATACCCGCAGAAGTAATAAGTATTAATATACAACAAGCAATGGTTAGGTAAGTTCTTAAAATTTTGTTTAATTTGCTCCAATAACTATACAAGAGAGATGCAATTACCAATTTGGAAAATTCAAGACTTCCAGCCATTATCATAACATTTGTGGATGCTCCAGCAAACATTTTACTTATACCATATACGGAATAATAGGCAGCGGAACCAGAAACAGAAAATGCTGCCAGAGCAACAATCCATGGAAATATTCTACTATTTTTCATATGTTTTATATATCCCCACTAAAAAACTCCCCAATTTATTAGGGAGTTTCTATAGGGGAGGTTAATGACAAAAAATTAACACATTTCAATACCTTGCTGAGCAGCAACTAACTCCTTCTCAAGGTCTTTTGTTTTCATATTATCTGCGGATACCCTCTGTAGTGCATCCTCTATATTCTTATATAGATTTACATAATCTGCAACAATAGCTGATCCTTTACCTTCGTATTTAGTAAGGAAATAATGGGTAGCTTCTATATGAAGATTATTAAGGTAAACTGCATTATCCTTTATGCCATCAGACTTAATTTTCTCAATCTTCTTTAGCACTTCTAAAACACCCAAAGCTTCCTTACCTTTCCATGGTGATTGGAAATTCATAAAGTTCTCATAGAATTCAAGAAGCCTTACATCCATCTTTACCAAATATTCCCTCCTCGAATTTTCGCTCCTCATTGAATCCAATGCTTCCTGGGCTTTCTTAATCCTCTCGGGATCAACAGTTGTTGTTTCCGGTGCTTCTTCACCAGTAACATTATGGTATGTCTTAGAGAATTGTTCCTGGTCTACTCCATTAACTTTTAGTTTTCCTGCGTTTTCCATTTTTATATTTTATTATTATATTACGATGCCTTTAAAATGTTTCCGATAATTTCATTTTTTTCCTGGAATTCCTGTAAGAGTGAAATAAATTTCCTCAGATGAGGTTTTAATTCATTACCATTAACTATAAATTTTTGAATGGTATCATCCTCAACATTAGAAATCCAAATTTCTCCTCTTGCTGGCATTATACCATACCTTTCTGCGTACATAAACATATACGCTGCTATTTGACAAAAATAGGATTCTATATCTTCCTCGATTTTAATAGTAGAGGAACTTTTAAAATCTATTACTACATGATCCTCATTCCAATCCTCATAAATAAAATCACATGCTCCTGCCCAACCCCCTTTAAAAGTTGTCCATAAAAATATTTCATTATGGACAACTCTTTTAATAGATTTCCAAAATTCTTCATGATAGAAATTCCAAAATAGGTCACGTCCAATTTTAACCTGTGGTGCCCTTGAAGGATCTTCGTCTAATATAGATTTGGCTTTTAATTGTGCAGAGAGTAAAGCTTCTTCTTCATTATAGTCTTCGGAATACTTAATTAGAAAGGCTTCTAGCATAGAGTGCATTACTGTTCCCCTATAAGAAGCGTTATCTAATAACGTATCCCATTTCACTTCTCCCATTTCTTTCCTAATTGGTTCCCATTTTGGCCCCGTTAATAATTTGAGCACCGTAGTAACAGAGGGCAATATATAATTTTCCTCACCATTAGTTACAATATAGGATCTTCCCCATTTCTGTTCTTTGCGAACAATTTGTATTTCTCCTTCCATTAAAATAAGTGTTGTGCCCAATGATAGACATTAGTAAATAAATGGAATTTATATTGAAGGAAAAATACACAAAACCAAAATAGGGCCCTTGTGAAAAACCATCTCCAACCCAATTCTTGAAAATATGGTTTATAAAGCAAAAGGAAAGATTCTGTACCGGGAATTAGCTTATAATCAGGAACAAGTATTTCCTGAAGATTTAGGCTGGTAAGATATTCATTAAGAGGTTTTGTTTGCTCTATGACATATGCTATCCATGCTGCTCTTGGAATATCAGGAGCTAATGTAACTTCTGGTGGCATATTATAAACTGTATAAATCCTACCAATCCAATCTATCCTTAATCCTTGCTTCGCCCACATAGGAGAAGATTTGGATTCTTTCTTTGCTATTTTACGTAAACTAAAATAGTTTCTAATGTCTATTATGACCTTATGTATTTTTATCATATACTAATCATTGAATATTAATTTTATACCAGGAAACATTTCACGGACCTTTATTCTTGCTCTCCGTATCCTAGTTGCTACTGCTCTCTTCTTCATACCATGCTTAGTAGCAATATCCTGATATTTCATTTTGTTTAACTCTCTATCTATAAGAATATCCTTATATATAGCTGGTAAATCCTGAATTTTATCTACAACATCCGTATAGAGTCCATCCATTTTCATCTCTCGTGTTTGTAAATCCCAATCTGGATCTGAAAAGGATTCTGCAATACCTGGGGTTAATTCTACATGATCTCCTCTAAACGCTCCTCCTTGTCCACCTTCTCCGTTGTTATCAGCAAGATTTACATTTTCATAAACCAATGGGGTGTAACGTACCGAGTTCTTCTTAATTAATAAGGACTCATTTCGTGCAATATTATAAGCCCATGTCGAGAAGTTACCTCTATCCGAGTCATATTGCTCTAATTTTGTCCAAATTTTTTCAAAGGTTTTGGAAACTGCATCCTCGGCAATTTCCTCATCTACTAAAATACCTTTGCAATGATTTAGTAGGCCTGGTTTTAATCTATCATAGAGTTTTTTAAAGTCCCTTTCTGATGAGGATTGTAAATAATTTTCTGCTAATTCCTGAATGTTTTTTGACATATATCTTAATGAGTTTTTTCTAAATCCAAATAATCTACCTCAATCTTAGCGAGGCTTAAAAGTTCCAATGCTTCAGTATTCCTATAAAATTCACAAAACACTACTCTTTTTATTCCGGCTTGTATAATTAGTTTAGCACAATCATAACAAGGCGATAAGGTAATATACATTGTACTACCATATGAGCTAACAGTATTTTTAGATAATTTTGTAATAGCATTGGCTTCCGAATGTAGCACCCACTTAATGGTATCCCCGTTTCCATCCTCACAAGGATTCGGGAAACCAGTTGGAGTCCCGTTAAATCCATCAGCTATAATTGTTTTGTCCTTGACTACTAAACATCCGACTTTACTCCTAGTACATCTTGACAATTCTGCCCATGTTTTGGCCATTTTAAGATATACATTATCAAGTCTAAATTTTTTTTCGTCTTCGCAATTTTCTTTTGTGAGGGTTTTATAAAATACTTTATTCTCCTGATCCATTATTCACTGGATTTAAACTGATTTTTAAATCTTCTATCAAACTATAAACCATAGACGCAGGAAATTTTCCTAATACAGCCAATACCGTATTAATATCATCCGTATCTAGCTCCTCTTTTTCCAGAATATTATTAGCAGACACTGATTGTTCCAGAAAAGAAATTAACTTTTCTTTAGTGTCTGGGTTTATTGTATATTTTGTCATTTTTGTTTTATTTTATTATGATATGCTAATTTAATCAAAAGTTTCAGAATAAAAAAATTTTATTTTTAATAATATTTTACCTTGCTGTCAATAGTTAGCAATGGCCCCTTCAATACGCTTAATATTTGGAGCATTATTCCTTCCAGCCTTTCAAAATTTGGTGGTTCCTGTGCAGGTACAGTCTTTTCTGGTGATTTAGATATTTCTTGATTCTGATCTGTTTTAAATATATGTTTTTCCTCGTGTACCTGATTTTGTTTACCAATGGTTGTAACATCCTCTATAATTTCTTGTTTTTGTGGGGGAGCAACATGTTGAACTTCTCTTAAACTATTTGGTGTAGATCTTTCAACCCTTGGTACTTCAGAAGTTATTTTTAATCCACCAGTAGATTGAATAGAAGGTGTTTGAGAAGAAATAGAAGTTCCATTAGATTTTTGTAATCCCATCATTTTATTATCGCTAACAATTGGGCTTACTTCATTAATTGGATTAGTTTCATTCCTTAATACCAATCCCTTTTCTTCTTTAATACCCAACTGACGTTCCATATCATCTATAGGATCATATGTTCCAGAAGGAGTTACAGAGGATGTCGCTTCATTCTTTGGATGTATCTCACTTTTAATTCCTTCCACCTCGCTATTTCGAACCAGTGGAGTAATTCCAAGTTCCCAACTAATCTCATCTAAAGGATCATATTGTTTGTATTCAGAAACATTTGTTCTTGATATATTTACTATATTTGGATTAGTTGTATTAATACTCGTAGAGGAATTAGAATTATTAGTATTTGTTACACTTGTTGGAGATGTTAGTTTTGTTTCTTTATTAGTTATAGATGTATTTTGTGTATTTGAAGGAACTACAATATTTTCTATATTAGCACGAGGAATTTCATTTAATATAGGAGAAGGAGTATTATTTATAGGTTCAAATAATTTAGGCTGTACCGGAACAATAGAATTAATTTCAGTAAAGGACCTTGTTTCTGTTTTTATTTGCTCGTTTCTAACATTGGTTTCATTTATAGTTCCTGTTGGAGAACCTGTATTTTCATTTGAAAATAACTTACCAAGATCCGGTTGTGGATTATTAGGACCTTTATAATCTTCTGTTCTTGGAAATCCTAATTCCTTTAAATAATTACTTATTGTTAGGTTTTGAGCATCTAATAAATCCTTAAGGTCATTAGATTTTAGACCCTCCGGTAAATCATTTCTATCTATTTCTTTTTTTGCTAATTCCCCAATATATTCATTTAGACCCTTTAGATTTTGTCCACTCGCAATTCTTAATTTATTTCCTGCTTCTGAATTATCTACATCAAACGGGCTAACTGTTATTGATAAATCAGGGGTTCCCAATATTCCTTTATCAAGAGTTCCCGTTATTTTTTCTATTTCACTTCCTATATTCCTATTTACCCCATCTATTTTCTCTGGTGTATCATATTTAGTAGAATTAAATCCAAAATCTGGTGTTAATGAATTTCCAATTGCACTACTAAGGATATTATCAAAACCATCGTCTGTTACATCAGGATGATTTTTAACAAAATTCTCTTTTTCTTCTGGTCTAGCGGAAGCAAAATAATCAACCCTAGCCTTTTCTGTAGAAAGATCTATATCCTTATTTACTTCATTTTTTTCCTCTGCCATTTAAAGATTTATATTATCTTATATATTTGCAGGTTTGCCTGGTGTTAAATTAAACACTGAAACCAGGCCGGTTGCTTCTTCTGTTCTTTTTTGGTTTTCCTTATCTATTTCATCATTAATCTTCTCTACAATATCCTCATATTCATAAAAGGATAACTTATCTAATTCAGAGAAAGAGATATTATGGGGATGTTTAGCAAGTTGTCTTCTAATATTAGAGAAGTTCTCCAAAGATATTTGATATACTATAAAGGGATCGAAGTCCTCCTCGAAATCGAAGGGGGGCGGTGACCTCGGCACCGCATTTTGAACAACTAAGAGCAATTTGGTTCTTCGTAGCAAACGTAATCATTTTTGTGATTTGGTCTACTACATTGAACTGCGTATAACTCCAATTCCTTGATTCCCTTTCATAATGGTCATAAAGACCTTCATCTAAATCCCTCCAATTTGGTAAAATGAAAGTAGAATATCCAGAGAATGCTTCGTCGTACTTTTTGCCACTTTCTTTTTTGGCTTTTAAGATTTTTCTAATCCCTGTTACAATACCAATAGTAGGTATGAATAATTCAATTGCCTTCTCTCCATTCTTTGGAGTTAGAATATAACATCCTTTATCTGCATCATAATACCTAATTAGTTCTTTTGGTAATTTAAAATTCGTTAATAAATTGGAGCGTAATTCTATTTCATTACCAAGAATACATTTCTCTTCTTTACATTCCTTAGCTATAGGAAGCATTAATTTATTTTCTCCTTTAGCAAAAGTAATATCTCTAATAACCATAAAGATATAGAAACGATCTTCTTGGTATAAGTCTTTATAATGTAATACTCCACCACTATATCTAATTTGGGTATTCTTACTAAGAATGTGATTGATTTTATCATCAACATCAATACGATCATATTCATCTATCGTAGAGTAATGACGAATTTCTGCAACCTCACATGCCCGAATTGCTATCTCTAATTTATCTGGGTAGCCAAATCCCTCGGAAGGTAGGTTTATTAATGGTAATGGTTTCCATGGAGATTCCATTCCAAGGGTTTCTTGTTCTTGTGCAAAAGAAGCTTTACCTAAAGGTGAAGTCTTTGGTGGTGATGTTGCCAATGGTGTTTCCTCTATAGGTAAAGATTGTTTTTGTTTCGGGGAATCGTATTCAAAGCCGCTGGCTTTCTCTTTTTCCTCTAGTTTCTTTAGTAGACTATCGTTGTAATTTTCCATAAATTGTTATATTTCTATCTATCGTTTTAGACAAAAATACACAAAAATTTCCGTTATTGGTCCTTATTATTTTTTCTACGGAAATAGTAATGGGTTACAAAGAAAGCTCCTGAGATGGTGTAAAATGTAATGTCAGCTACCCAATAAGAATGAGCCGCATCCATCACTAATTTGAAGAGGGCATCATATCCAAAGGGTAGGAAGAACATTGCAAGCATTAAACTCCAAACTTCCATTTTCTTGTTTAACTTGTTTCTGTTTATCACTTTGGTCCATGCTTATAAAATATTAACCCTTTACACTAGGTGTAAAGGGTGTAATTCTTACCAGAGTTACCAGGTATATATCTCTAAAATTAGTTGAAAATATCTTCGAACCAGTCTGCTCTTAGATCCATTGTAATTTGATAAAGCTTATCTCCTGCATCATAAGAAAGTGGCATTGCAGTTATTGCTTCTACCGGGAATACATTATGTAACTTAATTTGTCTGAATACATCACCTTCTTTGTTGAAGATGTTAATAAGCATATAGGTACCATTTGCATAAGTACTCTTTATACCCATTGCACCAGTTAATGGATTGTATACAAGGTCGGACCATTGCCTAAGTGTTTTAAATACGTAGTTAGATCCATTATCATCCAAGTTAGTTTCAAATACCATTTTAAGTCTAATACCGGTATCTTCCACTGCTGGGCCTGCATATCTCCTGAAAGAGAATTTATAGTGTTGCTCAACTGGTTTGTTTGGTGTCTTATCTACACTTAAACCTGTCATAGATAAAAGATTTTCAACCAATAGAGTCCTACCACTATTTCCCGCAGGGTTAAATACTGCTGGAGGTGGTTGCAAAATAACCTCGAACTGATTTAAATAAATCGGTTCATATAGTGCTACAGCTGCTTTAGCTGAATTAAAATGTGATAGTCCTGCCATTTTTTTATTTTATTTAAACCCAAATATCGTCCCAATAATCTACTGCCCATTTCATCCTTATCTTATAAATGTTTGTAGCGCCATTTATATAATTCAAATCCATTTCTTTAATGGCTAGCATTGGGAAAGCATCCTTACAAGTGATTTGTCTAAATACATCACCTGCTTTATTAAAAGCCTTAATTACAATAGTACCAGTATAGTCTTTCTTAAGGCCCATACCACCTGTTAGTGGATTGTATATTAAATCTGACCATTGCCTAAGAACCTTAAAAGCATACATGGAATTATTAATATCCAAGTTTATTTCAAATTCAATTTCTAAATCTATAAATGTATTAGTCGGTGCAGCTCCAGAGTAGTACCTTTTAGCATTCTTGTACTTCTGCGTTACTTCACCAGGGTTTTTATCTACACCCAAGCCAGAGAGACTAATAACCTGTTCCAGCATGATATTACCATTACCTGGATTACCAGCTGGAACCGGTATAGCAGCCGGAGGTGTTATAAGAACCTCGAACTGGTTTAAGAATATAGGTTCATACTTTAAAGTAGAAGCCTTTGATGTTGAATAATGTGATAGTCCTGCCATTTGTTATTATATATTCACCCATTGGTTATTCAATAAAATTACCCAAACTGTATGAATCCACCAGAATTAATACCACCAGTTCTTGTTACTGTTACTCTGTTGATAAATTTCTGTATCCCCCTTGCAGGTTCAATGATAACATCTATAATACCCAAGTTTTGGTCGATAATTGCAGGGGTATTGTTAGAAGAATCCATAATTGTTAGGTAGTTATAGATACCACCTACATTTTCTACTCCACTTAAGAAGTTATCTACGAGGGTCTTAATTTCTAGCCTAACTGAATCTTCATTAAAATCAAACACATAATTTGATAGTATACTTTCGATATTAGTTTCAAGGGTGATCAATAGGTCTCTAACATGCAAGTTATTGAATGCACTATTAGTTCTTTGATAGTTTGTTTGGTTACCATAAATTACTATACCTATACCTCTCCTTCTGATAATAGGATTAATACCAAACGGTTCAAGATAATCCCTATCAGTTTGGGTGAAATCATACTCTAGACCAACAACATTAGATCCAGATATAATACCCCTTTTCTGTCCTGCTACGATTGCATAAGGTTCACCAGTCACAAATTTTCTAATGAAATTGTTACTTACATGAGCTGCAGGAGGTATATTTATATTTTTGTTGTTCTCCCTAATTGTTAAGAATGGAGAAAATGTACCTGCAAACTTAGCTCCATTATCTTCATCAGGAAGTGTAAATTCAAATGAAGGATTAAGAGATAGGTTACCACCAGATGCAACATAGCTAGCATTAAATAAAGGTGCTGGATTACTTGCAGTAGTAGCATCAGTAAATCTAGGATCAGTAGATGCCATAAATTTAGCGATAGAAGGAGCATTTATAATAGCTAAACATTTCTGCCTCTGCATAGCAAGTGTAGAAAGCTGGTATTTAGAATTAGTTTTAATTTGGCCATCAAAAGTATCTACTACATACCTAAAGGTAATAATATTAGGATCTGAAAGAGAAGTAGCAATGTTAGTTGTGTATAGAACATTTAATATATTGTCTATCTGAGCATCACTACCATCTGGTTTGTGATAAGGTTTTAAATTAAATCCTGGTAGATATGTGAACTGATAGTTTTGTACGAACTGCTCAATTGCAATGAATTTCTTTACCATTAATGGTGTGCCAGGGAATAACATAATAGGCCTATCTGTTGTTACATATATTGTGTAAATACCAGGACTACCAGTAGGAACCCTATTAACTTTTGTAATCCTTGTAAGCCTATTTTGGGACGGTATAAAAAGATCAGTATCTGTCGATACTAATAAATTACCTACCGCGATACCACTTGTAGTTGCGACATCACTACTTAATTGTATCTGTGTAGAAGAGATAGAAGACATTATACCAATTTCTTGGTTTAAATTACCAGATAATGATATAACTGCGATTTGATTTCCACCAACAGTATCACTAGCACCAGTAGCCATTGTAGTAAATGTATTTCCTAAGGTTGGAATTACTGCTAGGGTGGTTAAATCCGCATCGCTATAACCAATCATTGTTATAGTTAAGAACGTATCCCTATCTACAGAAGTGGTTAATCCGATATATTGTTTACTATTTCCTAACCAATCCATATAAATAACGGCCCCGTTTGTTATTACTCCTCTTTCATAATTTTGATAGATTAAGGAAGATTCATAACCAACATACTGGTAATGTCCAGAAGAAGGATTTTGGCGATTGAAATAATCAGATAAACCAAACTGGTATCTAGTGGAGTTTATATTAGTATCTGCATAAGGAGCAACCAAAGGATTTGCGGATGTATATAATGGGTGGGACCACCTAATTCTCAATTGAGGATTTCCTCCAACTACTACGGTTGATACACTTTCAACCTTTAATTTTACTAAGTCATAACTATTGAAAGATGCAAGTGCTATTGTATTACCAGTTAAATTACCTGCTTGTCCGAGAATATAAGTTGGGCCTGGATTACTTATCGTAGAAGTTAAGAATGTTTGTAATGCTGCTAATAAATCTGCTGCACCACCACCAGTTGCATTAGTTTGTAGATATGGTAATCCACTATCCAACGATGCTGGATTATAAGCAGCAAAACTACTAGTATTTATACCAGTAATAGAGCTGTATATAAATAAAGTTCCTGCCTCATTAAGAGTACTACCAGGAGATACTGCATCAAATAGAGAAGTAACATTCTGATTGTATACTAAATCAGAGAATAATGGGGTGTTATAGCTCAAAAAATCTATATTAGGATTAGATACAGTTGGATTATTATTTTCTAAAGAATCTATAAGATGGTGTCCAACAAGGTCAATTAAACTATAATCACCAGTAGCAAGATCATCTAATGCTTGGTCATTAACTGCGCAAAGAATACCAGTTTGCCCAACTTGATTATTAACCAACACTTTAATATCCTGGTTAATACCATTAAGATCAACAAAATCCGGAATAAAGCATCCTGTTACTGATAAAAGTACATTAACATTAGTTAGGGCTAAGAAATTATCTATTTGTTCCTTTATGAACCCTTTGTTTGTAAAATAAGTAGAGTATAAAGGATCCAATGAAAGAGTAGAATAATCTGTCCAATTACCACTAATTACAATAACATCAAGAAAGTAATCCGAAATATAATCATAAGGGTGTAGAAAAGATGGTACATTATTAGCTCCATAATATTCCTGTGCACTTATATCAAATCCTCTGATTGGAATAGTAGCATCTAATGATTTTTTTATTATAACACTTACTGGATTTTGGCTAAGGTTAACAAAACTGAATAATTTAGTACTATCTCCATTAGTTGTATCCATTGTAGCAATTAAAGCAAGAGGATCAGGAAACCAGAATTTTTGCTTATTGTAATAGGAAGAAAGAAGTTTATCCTCTTTAGATAAGTAAGTATTTACAGTTGCATAATCGGATGTTGGATTTTGTCCATTTATTTGTGCAGTATCTACAGAAAATGCCCTATACCTAGCAACATCTGCACCATTTGCAACATCAGGAGTTCCAGCATCAGTAGTAGCATCATTTAATCTTAATAGATTTACGACAAAAATAGGACCAGTATTTAAACAAGTAAATATTGACCTATGAAAAAAAGATCCTTTCTTTTCTAAAGAACGATCTATATCACCAAAGACCGACAATGCAGTTTGTGGATCTGGTAGATACACTGCAGTGTTAAAAGGTCCAACGTTAGAGTATCCAACAACCAATCTTATTGTCTGCGGGTTCAGTATTATATTCTGAGAAGCGTCGAACTCCAAGGTGTATACCCCTGAACTTTTGAATACAGAAAGATCTAATGTTATTTTTTGTGCCATTTTCCTATTTTTATTTGTATATATCCGATTTCTGGGGGACCATACTCGGATAAACCCCTAACACTATATATCAATAAAATCTACTAAAAATATTCCTTGAATATGTTCCACGTTTCCCCTTCGTAATCTTTAGAGGTTCCACCACCTCCTGCATTAATCTCTTCCATCTTTTTATCGATAGCATCTCTAAATTTTTGTGGAATTGTATCATAAACTTCCTGCACCAATTGATTAAAATCAGTATAATCGAATACAGAATTGGCAATAACATATGTCATGGCTATATCATCTTTACCACTTTGGCTAGAATAATTACCCTTGGTATTTTCACCAAAATCACTCAATTCTAAAATTCCTATTTTATCAGTTGGTATAATTCTACCGCTCCTACAATTGACTTTTAATAATTCACAGCACCTTTCTTTGGTTGCCGGGGTCATTTTTATACCAGTTTTCATTTGTTTTGAACTTTCATAGTGTTTAGTAAAAACAAACATTTCATCGAATACTTTATCCCCGTTTAAAAGCTTTTCTATAAGCTGTTCCCCTTTAAAATCGACTTCTACTGCTATTTTAACAGTTTCTGGATTTAAGACCTGAGTTGTCAAAACTTCCATAAAAGGCTTAAATTCCTCTGGTGACATGGTATTAGATCTAAACATACCAACTTGTAGCAGACAGAAAAAATCTGATTCATCCTCGTAAAATTTCTTATCCTGTATTAAATTTAATGGTAAAGGAGAAACTTTTAATATATTTGCTACTGTATAATCACCACCAACACCCGCAGAAGTATCTACTGCTACCACAAATCTTTTCTCCTCATCACTTTCCCATAGTGATGTTGGATCAAATAGCGGATGCCATTTTAGTTCATCGTAATTTATTGTTGTATTGGCAAATGGCATTAATCCCCGATGTACAAAATTAACCTCTGTCTTTTTTAACCTTTTTAAAGTAAAAGAATCTAATAAAAGTCTGGAAGAGCTTAAAAATTGATTACCATATTCCTGATTAAAGTCTTCCTCTGATCCAAGATTAGCTATTTCTTTTATTTTCCATGCTTCATCTCTTCCAGGTACCTGCCACCAATCTACTCTAATTGGATTAAAGCTATTCTTTCCCGCAAGGGCATCCGTATAAATGTCATAGAATTTATTTGTTCCATTAGGGGTTGATGTTATAATAATTCTGGATATCAGAGAAGCGGCCACAGTAGGGAATACTGATTTAAAGAAAGATCCTATAAAATTTGGATTAATATGGGCAAACTCATCCATATATAAAAAGTGAACAGTAAAACCGATAGATGATGATTTAGTAGTAGTCTTTGCCATTACCCTACATCCATTATCAAATTTCATTGTCATCACATTATATACACTAATTCCAGGTTTCATGAAGAATGGTAATTTCTTCATGATAGTTTTGATTTTATCCATCAATTCAGCCGATGTATCTCCAATATTTGCAAGGATCATCGCATTTTTTTCGGAGTTAAATAGTAAATACCACAAAAGGAAGATGGAGGACGTAATAGTTTTACCACTCTGCCTAGGGCTTAGAAAGATATTAAATCTATTATTTTGATATTGTCTTAAAATTTGTTCTTGATAATCCCTTAATGTAACCTGAATAATACCATCATCTGTCATTACATGGCAATAGTTATTAGCAAAATATATTACATCATTTGCGCATTTATCCATTTCCATTCTTTCCCACCCCGTTAATTCAAAAAGAACCTGACCTTTTTTTAATTCCGGATCATTTTCATGGAAGGGATTATCCATAGATTTAAAATCTAGGCCTTCCTCGTCTGCTCTCTTCATTATACTGTTAACCTTTGCGGTTGTCCAGTAATTACTTGTTTTTTCTTGTACTAATGTTTCTGTTGCCATAATGATTTAGAATAACTCTTGGTCCATATCAAATCCAGGATCATCTTCATCCTTGATATTAAATTGCTCCGGTGTTACTAAATCCTTATTTCTAGGATCCACTAATTCATTATTATCCGTCACAATTTCACCTTGCTTGTATTCCGATTTGTTTTTTATTGAATTTTGTATATTTTCCATAAGGGCTTTGTTCCCCCTAATTTTTACATTACCTCCAGAATATATTCCAGATACTCCTTCTTCGTCCGTATTATTTAATAAAATAGCATCACCAGTAGCATCCCTTTTCTTTTTCTCCTCCGCGTGATTTTTATATGACTTTTCCATTTCGGCAATATACTTTTGGAATTTTTCTGGCATGGAAAATAGTTGTCCCTGCAATTGTGCTAATACCTCATAATTCCTAGCCATATATTGACCTCCACCACCAGCATCTATTTCATCCATTAATTTAGTAATGCTATGTTGGGCAGATCTAATAGCAAATGCCATAGTAGATATGCTAAGTACATCTATTTTAGATTTATAATGAGCAAAATCATCCTGTTTTATTAGATTGTCATCTAAATAAAATTTCAAAAGGGATCCTAATAAACTTTTGGCTTCAGATTCTACTTCTACTCTAGCAGCATCAAAATTCATCATCCTGACTGGTTTAATTGGAGGAATATCCGGGGTTGATAATCCAGATAGCATCTCATCTGCTAATAGAATTTCATCCAATTGCTTTTTAATCTTAAGTTCCTGCTCTTTCGAGACCTGTTGTTTTGGTTTTCTTCTTGGCATAAAATTAACTTATTCTATATAATTTATTAATACTTCCCATATACCATATATTTTTAGCTGAACCAATTTGATATTTTTCAATAGGGTCCCAAATACTCATTAGAATTTTTGTATTTGTGTTCTGGGAGTAATTTATTTCTACGTCTATTATTGGAAATAATGAATATATTTTTCTAATTGTATGTTTATCGGCGCAAGTGAATATTAATTCATATGGATTGGTGGATTTAATTTCCTCTATTATTACACCTCGTAGATTATCCATTATTAATTTTTTTAGTTCCGGCATTGTATCAAAATAGTACCTAGTTGATATAAAGGAAAAATAGGTTTTTAGCCCGAATAGGGTTTTGGTCCACAAACTTAATTCTTCATATAGTTTTATATGTTTCATATTATCTATTCTTTACAAATTGAGGTAGGGAAAGAGCTGGTTTAGCATTATCTATTATAATACTCAATTGAGAATCTTCTATAATATTCTGGTTTAGTACTGTAGATTGCTTTTCCTGAGCTATCATATTTTTAAAGATCCTTATATTTGTCAGATATATTGGACTAGTCATTATCTTATATGCGTTTCTATCCGTATTCCAAGTAGGATTATTTAGATCTGTTTCTAAATCAACAGGAAAACTAAATGTATATGGTATACTTAAGAAATCTTCTTTTGTATGTAGAAGAATTAAATTAGATGTTTGAACGCTTGGATTAGTAGGATTGTAAGTTAATCCCCATACATTTATAGAATATTGGTTAAATATATTAGATAGATTGAATACAAAACCATACCATTCGTCTAGCGCAGGTATAAAATTACTCGAAGGATTATTAATAGATGAACCAAATGGTGATAAAATTTCCTTGCTATTTAGTAATATCCTAAACGAGCCAGCTTCTAAATAATTGGGTATTATTTGGGTGGGGCTAACTGTAATAGGGTCAGAACTAATAGTATTAGTTCCTGTGTATATCATTTCTATACTAATACCAGTAGATCCATTATATCCATTTATTAAAGGTCTAGAATCTGCTTTTTGCATTTGCCAACCAGTAAAAGAATTTATGGACGTTCCATCATCAAAAATAGTAAACTGAGTTCCTGTATTATCTATACTTAATATTTTGTAACCTCCAGTTTTACTTCCACCTAAGATAGAAACATATCCTCCTGCTGTTAAAAGGTGTTTTGAAGGGGCGGTAGAGTATGTTGCAGTACCAGATGCTTGGGTTACTCCGGATATTGGTAATATCCTAGGTGGTCTAGGAACTAATTTTGTTTGGTCTATAAAATTTCTAATCTTAATCCAACAAGTAAAACTTAATTCATCTGTATTTGTTAAAGAAGGGGAAGAAGTATATCTAACTGCTTCGCTTTCATTATCATAATTTAAAGTTTCTAAATCATAATAAGAATTAAATACAATAGTCCAGTTATTATTTAAATCATAATCTATTATAGGTAAATTAACACTCATATAACTTCTTACAGGATCTTGGTCCCTTTTCTGAGTAGAAACATAATATTGTTGTGGTTTTGTATTTTTTTCTATTTGGTCCTGCGTTTCCTCCCCGAAAAGAGCCTCTGCACTAACTGTATAATCGTGTAATTCTGCTTCTTTTGCTGGATCATTCCAACTTGTATCTTGCCTTTTCTCATACTTAACCAATCTACATTTGAAATAAATTGGATAATAATCAAAACCTCTATGTAGATAAGTTGATTCTATGGTATAAATTCTATTTGTTAGAGGAAAATAAATTATATCCCTTTTTCTAGGTTGTGCACCTTTACCAAAGAAGCTTTCGAAATACCTCTTATCTATATGGGCTTCCAGTATTCCAGCTTCTTCAAACATTATACCAAAACTGTCGTATACAGGTTTTCCGTCACCAAATTCATTCTTATTAACTAATACTTTTAAACATTTTTCATCTACTACATCAAATAGATTGTATTCCCTTAATATAATATCTCTACCCCTACCATTTGGTTGAACTGAATAATAATTAATCATATGACCAAATAGATTATTAACAGCCAAACTAAGATCTTGTTCTATATTTATACCCCTATTTACTGCATAAGGATCAAAAATATTAGTACAACTGGCATTAAAAATAATAGGTTTATCATATTTTTGATTAGAACAAATTATAGCTGGCTTAGTTGCAAAATCTCTTTGATCCACTACTCTATATGTTAAATCTGGCTCTAGGTCATTTAATATTATTGGTGGATTGATTGTACTTCCTATCGATAATACGGGGCTCATACTTGGACTAGTATTATTAGATACAGCAGTGATCCTAAATTCTAAATAGAAGGGGTTATCTGGATTTAATGGGATTAAATTAAGATTAGGATCTGTTAATTCAACCCACAAAGACCAGTTGTCCCCATTTATGCTCCAACGATACTCGTAATAAAGGAAAACATAATTAGGTACTTCGTTTTGAGTGTCCGCAATATACCCATTTATACTTATTACATTTGTGAATGGTTTAGAATAAGTAATAGTACGATAATTTCCAACTGTAGTAAAATCTATAAGATTTCCTGGGGAACTTGGAGACCCTATAGAAATAGAACTTGGAGACCCTAAATATCCAGAATAATCCATCTATAAACTATATTATATAGATATATATCGGTGAAATAATAGAACTTATATGGATCTCAAAGAAATGATTAACAAATTCAGTTTTGCACAAATGACTTCTAACGCAAATGGGAAAACTTCCATGAGTGGATGTATGGGAGGTTTGATTTGTACTGCTAGTGCAATTGGATTTCTTTGGGGTGCAGTTTCAAAACAAAATGACTTAATTAACCAATCAGTAGCTTATGCAGTTATTGGAGCTGGTCTTTTAGGATATAGAAAATCTAAAGAACAAACAGATTTACCAATTGCAACATTAAGTGATACAGCTGTTACCCCCAAGAAAGATGATGATGACGCTAGACCAGATCCTGACCCATCTGCAGGTCCATTAAATTCTTAAGTAACTTCAATTTGTCCTGGGTCTGGAGGTGCACTAGGCCCATAATTTACTACAGTAGTATTAAAAACGTCTATTCCGTGTATAATTTGTGATCCATCAGGATTAGTAATTGTATCACCTATAGACGTTCTTAATTTAATTCCACCCTGCATTAAGTTACCTCTAAATCTTTCTGTACTTAGATCAAGCTGTGGAAGATATGTTTCGACTGCAATACTAAATGATATAAAAACCCCTTGCTTGTCTGTTCCGTAGGAATAATTAAATAGCTTTGGTCTTTCACCTGTCGTTACAGGCATAGTAGCTTGACATGGTATTCTAAAACCATTATATTCGAAAAAGAAAACGAAATTCTTAAAAAGAACCTCTATAACTCTTGCCTGTATTTTAAATGCTTCTAATTCGGTATCAACCTTAATCTTAATATTAAAACTCTGGCTAAGCGGTATTGGAGCTAGGTAAGAAGAGTAAGTTTGCATTTCTGCACTACCATCACCATTAGGATTTGGTACTCTTTTTACATAAGTAGCTCTAACATATTTATTAGTGGATGAAGTAGTTACTATTTGACAATCCCCAACCTCTACTATAGCCCTAGGCGTTACATCATAGTTACCCTCTGCAAATGCAGGATTACCATCACAATCCCCATAATCCAAAAAATTATCCTGTAAAAATGGCTCGTCTCCCGTCAATGTAGGTAAGAAGGGGATAAAAATTTCCCTTATCATATTATCATTTCCAACTTGAGGGTATGTTATTCTATTATTTAATTCAGAAATTAATCCTATTAGGAGGCTTCTGAAAAATACTTCATCATGGTTAAAATTCTTTAAAAAATCCATTCTATTTATTTATTTTTGGGAATCTTATCATAGCTCCCACATATTTTGAGTCTTTATGGTTTATCCTATTGTTTACAAAACCAAATCTTTTATAAAAATTTACTAACCTAGGGATGCTCGATCCCATTTTATCAGTTGGCGATAAAGTTATAATAAAACCAATACTATCAGCACAATTAACAAAATCATTCATAAATTGACTAGCAACACCCAGTTCCCCTAAATTCTTCTGGTATTACCAAATTAGTTAAATATACTGAATCGTAATACCTAGGGGCTATTTCTATATCACAACCCATTTTAATATACTTAGCCTTTAATTGATTAATACCATGCTGGATTGCACGTCTATCCTCATAAATTTTATAGTTATATAGGTATCTCATCATTTACATATTTTGTGTTCTACTTGCCGTTACTGGTATAATTGTTTGTTCTACGTCCTTGTATAGAAACTGTAAAGGTTCCTTATTTTGGTTCGTATATTTTGGATGCGAAAAAGTCCCAATTGGGAATAATTGATCCGTAATTGGGACTATTTCTTGTGTATAACTATTTGTCAATATACTAATACCCCTGTCTTCAGTGACAGGATTAGTAAATACGAACATATTATATTCCTGTAGAGGTAATAGAGATTTTATATTATCAGAATTACTTCTTACCAGAAAATATGTGTATTTTGGAAGTTGGTTCCTGGAAGTGACCAAATTAACGTTTATAGCCATATGCTATATATATTAATCTACTAAACCTTGTCTATTTCCATTTCGGAAAAGTTATTCCTTAAAGCCAAACTAATGTTATAGTCAAAAAGCTCGGATGGCATAGGGGAATGGTTAATAACAAACACATTTAAACCTAATTCATCACAGATTTTTCTTAATGTGCCAAGAATGGTGTAAATTCCATCGGCATCTATAGAACTAAATATTTCATCAAGGAATAACAAGTTCATAGAACTAAACCTAATCTTCATTAGTTTCAAAACGGAAAGAAGAACTACGAAATCTACCTTCTTCATTTGTCCAGTGCTTAATGTTGAGATTGCTATCTCCTGTCCTAAATGGAATATAGAGGCATCAAAATTGTCGTCAAATGTAACATCATAGGGTAAATGAAGGCCATGCATTAATTCAAAGATATTAGCATTTAAAGCAGGGAGTATTGATTTAATGGCTAATTGCTTTACTCCCTTATCCCCAAGTATTTCTTCCAATTTTTTTAACCAAACCGATTTCTTTTCTTGTGATACTCTCTGCTCTGAATGTTGTTGTAAATCAGTACGAAGATTTTCAACAATTCTTTCCAATGAGTTAGCTTCTTCATTGCCCTTCCTTGCAGATAATTTTTTAATTTCCGATTCCAAATTACTTATTTGGAAACTTATTTTTCCACCCTTTTCATTCAACTTAGCTTTCTCCGTAGAAATGGATGCTTCATTATCTTTGGATTGCCTATAAAGAGTATTGTATTCTTTAACTTGCTCTTCCAATTGTCCTTTTTGGACAGTAAGGGTATGTTTTAAATCTTGGTGAAATGTGGTTTGTAAGTCGGATTGACATTCTGGGCATTTGTCATTGGCATAAAGTCTTAGTTTTTCGTTTATACCTCTTAGTGATACGTTAGCTTCATTCAAAAGGTCCATTATTTTTCTAGACTCTTCTCGTATTTCATTTTCTTTGGCTAAAAATTCAGCCACCCTTTTCTTATGAAGCTCATATAAAGATTTAAAGTCTTCCAAAGATTTTTTATATTGTTCTATTTGTCCTTTGGAATCTTCTTTTAGCTTCTCCATTAAATTTTCTAATTCCTGCAAACTGGAATTAATTGATCTACTTACGGTAGAAATGTCTGCGTCCAATCTTATTAGATTCTCTTTAATATTTTTAGCTTCATCTTTTAATAGATCCCTCATCAAATTAATGATATAGAAACCAAAAATCTTATCGATGATAGCTTTTTTATCCCTTGGAATCATTTTAAGGAAGCTCTTAAAATCATTAATGGACAGGGACATTGTATTACTAAATACGTAACTTGGCATTTGTAATATTGTATCTGTTAGATACTCCTGAATAGATCTAGCTCCTGCCTTATCATACAATACCCTATCTATATAAAGATTGAATATGGAAGGCTCTAATCCCCTTTCAACTTGATATTCAATGCCATTTACTTCAAAAGTTACCCTTACCCACGTATTTCCATTTACTCTATTTGGTATATCTTTTAAATTTTTCCCTTCCAATTTGCCATAAAGGGCAAATGTGATAACATCAGAGATGGTACTTTTTCCAGCACCATTTTCGCCAACAACCAAATATAAATTAGCACGGTCTTTATCAAAATCTATACTATGGATTTTGTTTCCATAAGAAGCAAAATTTCTCCATTCAACCCTATTTAATTTCATCTTGTTCCTCCTGTTTTTTAGTTACCCTTGTGTATAAAGATTTTAGAGTCTTTTTTATTCTTTCCTTCTCAGTTTTATTTTCTTCCAGACCTTCTACATATTGATCCATTATATCAACAATAGAAAAATTCTTGCCATCTACACGATAAAGGATATTCTCATTATCTGTTTCTTGTTCTCCTTTTTTGGATTCAGTAACATATTTTATATCCCTCTGGGTTTTAATCATCTGGGTTATAACATCCAACTGAGATTGGGATATTCTTGATTGGATCATTACATCCACAAAATTATTCCTAAATCTGTCTTCGAGTTCAATTGGTGTTTTATTAAAAACTTCTACCAAAGGAACCCTTATAAATTTAGGAGAGAAGTTGTTCTTATAGTAAGTCTCTTCTCCCGTTTCCAAATCCAGAACTAAAAAATGTTTGGTGTTGTCAGCATCCGCCCTGGTTAATTCATAGGGAGAACCTAACATACGAACTTTCCCATAATTCTGGGCATAATGTATATGACCAGAATAAACTCTCTCAAAGTTATCTAATTTTTTATAACTAATACCATGTGGAACGTTAGAATACTTATTATGTTTCATTCCACTAATATCAGTATGACAGAAAAGGTAATCATGGCTAGGAGTTTTGTTAAGGAGTTCTCCCTCTACATCATGATCTTTTCTCCATGGCATCATGAAAATGGTTTTGTTTCCCATTTTCAACGATGCAGGTTCTTGGTAGATCTTAACTGATGGTATCCATTTAATAGAAACGAGGGAATTTACATCATTTGTTTCTTTACCATATATGTCATGGTTTCCACAAAGTATATAAATTCCCTCCTTATGAAAAATTCTGGATAGTTCCTCGAACACCCTTACACCAAGGTTCATTACCCTAAGATTAAGAGCCTGTCTGGAGTCATAAACATCACCTAGATGTACTAGACAATCTCCAGGTTTCCAAATTTCCTTTATCTTGGGTATAAACCAATCAATAAAATACTTCTCTTGTATATCGATCCACTCATTAGCATTATTCCTGATGCCAAAGTGAGTGTCCGTTATAAAGATTATCCTTTTAATCTCCGGATATAGTTCCATTAAAATATCTTTTTAATTCTCTTTTTAGAGAGGATTCCAAATTTTTTGTCCATTTCCGAAACAATATCTTCCCGATACTTCATGTGGATAAGTTCGTATGCTTTTAGATAGTTTACGTTCATAAAATCGCAAACAGAAACGAACTTTTCCACCATGGTGAAATCTGTATCTGCAGTAGCTTCAAACATTTCCTGGAAGATAAATGGTATTAGATCCTTAGGTATTTTTTTATTCGGTCCCAGAGCACACCAACGGGACTGATGGAAAACCTGATAGATCTTTTCATTTAGTGCCGATGCATGCCTATATTCTTCGTCATTGTAATCTACAGAAGATTTTAAGGAACGAAAATCCTGATAGAAATCGTCCATATAATGCTCATTGAACTCTTTGTCTTCAGCACTGATATTATCCGGTTCCTGAATTTCTTCTTCTTCGATTAACTTCTTTTGTTTCTTTGGCTTCATCTTATTCGTTTATTATTTGAGAATCAAGGTCTTCCGTAATTCTCATATGGGTATAGTCAACGTTGAATTTTCTATAAGCATTCTTATATCCTTCATCTCGGTTTGCTATTACCTTTAGTTTGTACTCGTTATTAGTATACATTACTGGATCTTGTATAATACCAAACATACCATCCACTGTTGCTACTAGACCAGAAGATTCAGAAGCAGAGTTCATACTTAAATCAGTAGTATCGAATTCGCTTTGTTTCGTCTGGGTTGCTGTTACAATAGCCCAGTGATTCCTTTGGCCCATTGCCCTAAGATCCTCTGCTATCTGTTTAATTTTCATATAGGTATTTTCAGTATTAGGGTTTCTGTAGTTTTTCATGATATTAATATAGTCAATGATAACTATTTTAAATTTGATACCCTTAACTTCTTCTACCTTTCTAAGCCATTTTTCAACATCTAATACCGAAGCCTGACTTGTTCCAAATTCCTTGATGTATAATTGTCCAGGAGTAGCCATATTATCAAAAGCTAAATTCCTCATCTTCTTTTTTAGGAATTCTGGATCTTCTGCTGCCTTATTATAATCACCAATCTTAATATCAAGTAAATTAGAGCCTATCCTTTTTAGATATTTTCTATCACTAAGTTCCAAAGTAACTACTGCAACGTTATTAGAAGCTTTAATTGCCTGTGCTGCAATATTACCAAGCCATAATGTTTTACCTACTTTGGGTTGCCCTAAAAATACATAAAGACCTTTTGCCCCAAATCCTCCACCTAATGCAAGGTCAATAAAATCATAACCAGAAGAGAATGTACTATTTTTTGGTTGTTTATGGTTTTCTGGATCTGTAAAATCTAATCCAAGATTAAATGAGAAATCTAAGTTGTTTCGGTCTACGATGATACTCTTAAAAGTATTTACAACATCCTTAATATTTTCTACATTTACTGGGGTAGATTTAATGTAAGTTATGGAATCCAATGCACTTTGTTCCAGATTCTTCCATTCAATCCAAGCTTCTGTATTTTCCTTTAACCAAGCAGGATCATAATCACTTAGCTTATAAGAAAATAATGATTCTACCTGTGCCTCTGGTATTTTCTCCTGAAGCCCCAACATTTTAACAACCTCTTTTACCTGGTTTGGTGTTGGGATCTCAGAATATTTCTTCCAAAACGATTTAACTATTTTGAAAGCCTCTTGGTGCCTCTTGTCCTTGAAGAATGTCGCTTTTGCCGATTCTATATAAACCGGGTCAGAAACGATACTACAGAACCACACCGGTTCTACGTGTTCGTTATTCATAATTAATAATGGGGATTATCTTTAATCTTATACTTTATTATACTGCCTGGTTTTCCCTTTTGTTTCACGAAGGTGTTGGTTTCAATAAAAGATTTAACAATTTCTCCGTGTTTGGTATTCTTCCAGTCATTGGGAAGGAACGAGTTGAATGTTTGTTCCGTGAACTCCCCATTTGGTCTACCATCTTTAATAAGATAGGTATTTAATTCAAAAATTACATCCTCATCACACGGGTAATCTGGAAGTTCTTTCCAGATACCCATATGATATTTCATCTTTACCTTATTCTTTTCCATTAAACTATTTTAGTCGTTTTCTATTTCTACCTCTTCTCCATCTAACATCATTACTTTATCACTATCAACATAATCAGGGAACCTAAATTCTTTCTGGATCACGTTAGCATCTAGGTTTCTCAACACCTCTTCAGTAAATACAGTATTATTAAATAGTAACCCGCCATTCGTTAATGATTTTCCTAAATGTTTAACACACCATCTTCCCGTTTCACTAGGGTTAAAAACAAGACGTTCTACTGTAGTTTTTAAAACTTCTCCTGTTTCTTTATCAACTTCATTATTTATAAACTCGAAAGGCCTTCCAGTAGTTATACCCAATTTAGCATATTCCTTCTCGGTAAGAATTTTACCTCTTTCTATTCCACACGCATTCCAATTACAATATTCTTCTAAACCTACATATGAATTTATACCCGATGCAAAGCCAATGTGCATACTTACTATTTTTGGGATAGTTTTCCTCGTCTTCATTGGTTTTGATGTAATTATAACACCGGTTTTAGTTTTCTTATCATTCTCTTCAGTCTGGAATTTCTTAGAAATCATTAAAACAGTAGACATAGAAAAGATTGGGCCTAAACCGCCTGCACTTTCTTTTGTTGGACCTGTATAACTTCCTATACCACCTGTTGTAGTGTGATTTGTTACAACCAATGGTATTTTATTACCAGCAAGGTCAAGGGTGATTAACCTAAACATAGCTCTCATTTGTTTAGCTTTCAATCCCATGTCGCTGGCATCCTTACCAGACATTGCATCATTAATTTCTTTTTCGGTTGTAAGCATTCCAAGAGAATCAAGGAACATCATTATTTTTGGGTTCTCTCCTTTTTTCCTAGCCGCTGAAATTAAATCAATTACTTGAACAGTAAATCTTTTAAAGTCGTTAACGGTTTTAATAGGCTGATACCTAATCCTTTTTGTATCACATCCCAATTTTTCTGCAGTAGACTTATCTATAGCTCCTTCGGTTTCACAATAGATAATATCATACCCCATTTTTTGTGCTTCCCTAGCTATATTTAAACACAAATATGTTTTACCTGTTTCGGGATCGCCTACTAAACCAGTAGACCTGTTATTAGGTACACCACCAAATAAAGATCCACTTATTTGTGCGTTCATAATGTATGAGCCAGTTCCAATGTACTCATCCGTCTCGGAAAACGTATTAGTTTCCAAGATTGATCCCATTTCAAATCCATCAATTTTTGATAATGCTTTGTCCAAATCCAGAAATGAAAATCCTTTGCTTTCTTTTTTAATTGTTGCCATAATTTGTTTTTATATTAACTTTTATTACAGATTATAGCGAAAAAAGCAATTAAATTTCAGAAGGGTCTTAATAATTTAGCACAAAAAAAAGCAGACCGAATGGCCTGCTTTTTCTATAACCGATTGATTACTAATCTTCTATGAGAGCATTAGCACCTTCCCGTTTTCCAACGGGATGCCTACAAAGCTTATTTGCAACCCTGATTGCTATTAACATTTCGGGCTTACATGCATGAGAGTAACCCATACCCTCAACCCATCCAGTTGCATCTTTTAATACAATATTGGACCTATGTTTTGGACTTTTATTATAGTCAAGATCAATACGAAAAACACGGATCTCTCCTTCTGTTTGTAGGTAGTATGCAACATCAATGGATCTTTCTACTTCTCCCCATAATTTATCTCTAAGGCTAGTAATAATTTTTACATCATCCTTAAAATAAATTACATGGGCTCCATTATTTCCATACCTAAAAACCACTGCCGTTGCGTAGACGGTTTTTTTACCTACGTTTTGGCTATCACAACCAACATAAATTTTACAATCTGGATGTTCGGCTATAATCTGTTTGGTATACTTGACTAAATCAACCCTTTTCCCGTCTGCGGCTCTTTTAAAGATTTTAGTTGCCATCTCAGTTCATTTTATTCTTTCTGTTTTTCTTTCATGAAATAGGATCCGTCTACGTAGTAGTCCATTCCGTCCTTCTCCATGAGAAGTATTTTATCACTTATTTGTCCTGTTAACGTAAATTCCCCTTCTGGTAGAAGATACTTCTTTCCGAGATCCTCTTTCTTAAATCCAAAGCGGGAAATAAATTTTTCAGTTCCACGATAAAAGTAGTTCTGATAAGTTTCCTTTAATGATTTGGATACTTCTTTGACTCTTCTGATTGGTGTTGGTCCGGCTGTCATTTTATAAAATTTACACTGTGTTTAAAAATAAAAAAGGCCTCGAAAATTCCGAGACCTATAAAGTAATACCAATTAAGGAGTTCCCTTATTTACTCTCGTTTATCAACTTATCCCTCATCTTTATCAGATTCGCACACTTATTATATCCGTCTACACTATCCAAATCCGAGAAAAATTGTATACACCCGTCCAAATACTCTATCGGAGTTATATCCTTTCTGAAACTAATGGGATTTCTTAGTACTTCCATACCCCCCTCAACAATCGTTTCGTAAATTTCGTTGTTGATTTTAATTTCGTCTTCCGTTACTTGTGTCATTTCATTATAAATTTGAATAACAAAAGTAATCAATTGTTTTTGAATAAAAAAATTTATTTTACGAATTTTTTATAAAATTAACACCAAATAAAAAAGAGGAAGTTCTTACGCTTCCTCTTTTCCATGGTTGGGTTTGAATGTTAGTTAACTAAGATCTTCACCGCAAGATGGGCAGAATTTCCAGGAGGTTTTCTTTATTCTGGTTCTGCAGCCTGGACAGTAGCTTCTAATCTCTGAAACATCTGCTGGCTTTTGTGATTCTGGGAGTACCTTCATCGAAATCATTTGAGCTGCATAGGTATTAAAATCGCCATATACAGTTTCAAATGTTTGATTCGACGCTGTTCCCCCAGCTATTCGTCCAGTTTCTATTGACAAAGTAGACTCTTCGTTTAAACTGGACATTAGGTTATCACCCATCATAGAGTTACTGTAAAAACAGTTACTTGTTGTACCACCAACACTTGAGGTAAAACTCGATGTTGAGGTGCCCCCGCCTGATAAATTACTACTGGTTAAAGTACTTCCAAATGGTGGATTAAAGGGACTTCCTCCCAATGTTGTTCCTGTACCCCCATAATAATTAGGATATCCCCAATATCCACCAGTATAGCCAGTATAGACAGGATAATTGTTAATGGTATAAGTATTAACAGGCCATGTTAAAGGTTGGAATGGGGTTTTTATTCTTTCGTGGTAAAATTCAACAGAAATATCACCATTTTTAACAACTGCATCCTTTGCTTCCTTCGAATCCTCAACTTCATAGGTTTTATATACAAATTTTTCGTTTGTATCAATATACCTTTCTAGGAATACCCTTTGTCCGGGCATAAGCACAATACCAGAAGAAGAAATGGGTGTTCCATTTACTTTAATCTTTGACAAAACCTGAGTAGTGTGGGGATTAAATAATTCAATCTCAAATTCCTCGCCATCCTTGAGGAAATATTTTAATGGCTGGACGGATGCAGAAGATCCATAAGATTTGATCCTGTTTTTCTTTCGTGTAATAGTAGCAGTGCACAGGGTAGCAGCGCTTACACTTGATTTGTAAGTCATGTTTGATAACTTATATTAGTAGTAACTTCCATCGTATCTCTTTCAAAATACTCAAAGGTTGGTTGACCCGGAAGTAACTTAGGTTAAGTCACCTAAATTTAATATTATATATCGTTATGCTAATTTTGTTTCAGGTTTTGCCGCTGGTTTGTCACCTTTATCATCCGCTATTCCTGGGTTACTAGAAAGTATATTACCAACAAGACCACCTAATTCATCCACCATACTCTGGAAAAAATCTTTATTAGCACCAGATTTAGCACCAAAGAAACCTTCTTGGTCAAAATTACTAATGGAATTTTTCATTGCAACTGGACCATTTACAAGCCTATCACAGTAATCATAATATGCTTTTTTAGTTGTTCCCCCTATTTTTGCAAATAATGCCTTATTCTGATCTACTGCATTTTGTGGGAATTGGTAATCATCACCTTCTTTTACTATTTTAGGAAAGAATGTTATACCAAAGAAATCACCAGGTTTATTAAATCCAGAAATTCCTATTTCTTTCATACATTCCTTATAATAAGCCTGTACCACATCTAATTGTTGAACTGCACTCATTTTCTTTAAATCGTCTGTGGTCATTGGTTGATGTGTTTCTGGATTTGCATATCCGGAAATAGTCTTTGGCATGAATTGGATTAGCCCAGTTGCACCACCATTCGGATTTACTGCATCGGGTTTAAATCCACTTTCCCCAGCTATATTAATCATCATCCATTCCGGCTTGCAATTAATTTGTTTACAAACATAGGTTAATTTCTTAAGAAAATCCTCTTTACCGTCCTTAATATCACCATTAAATGGTAAATTGGGAACGGTTTCATTAGCATATTGCTCTGCTTCAATCGGTTCTACCGAAACAGCTTCATTCAATATAAGATAGGTATTAAAGTCGTGCAAGTATTTCATAGTTTTATATATCTATGAAATTACTTCCTTAGTAGGAGTTTTTCGTGGGCAAATGCATGGAGGGATGTAATGTGCATGGTTAAAAGGAGATATATAATATATGTTTAAGAAATTATCAACTGAAGATTTTATTAAAAAATCTATTTTATTACATGGTTATAAGTATTCATATGAAAAAGTTAACTATATTAACGCATTTACAAAAATTCCTATAATTTGTAAAATTCATGGGTCTTTGATCAAGAACCTAGGGTCCATCTAAGGAATAATGGATGTCCTAAATGTGCTGGTGTAAAGAAATTTACTACAGAAGAATTTATAAAAAAAGCTAAAGAGAGACACGGAAATATGTATATTTATAATAAAACTAATTACAGCGGGAATAATAAGAAAATAATTATTACATGTAATATACATGGGGATTTTAAACAAACTCCATGGGTTCATATGAATGGAAATGGTTGTAATAAATGTAATTATAATAAATCTAAGGGGATTAGAGATATAGAGGAAATATTAAATATTAATAATATACGATATGAAGAAGAATATACATTTAAAGATCTAAGAAATAAAGGTTTATTACGATTTGATTTTGCTATTTTTAGGGAAGGAAATCTATTATTCTTAATAGAATATAATGGTAAACAGCACTACAAATTAGCTGGATCTTTTCCTATAACACAAGAAAAATTTACATATAATGAGTACAACGATAAATTAAAAGTGAAATATTGTTCAGACAATAACATTCCACTTTTAATAATAAGATTTAACCAGGACCATAAAGAAATATTAAATACTTATTTAAGTAATAATTTTTTTTCACTTGCCCAGCAATGTAACGAAGTACAATGAAAAGTAAGTAATCCTGGTTCCACATCATTCCACTCTTTTGGATCTAGTTCCCTTAATTTTTCTAACATCCAAAGTACTTTTCTACACGCCAAATAAATATCATCCCTAAAATGGCGGAAAAAATCACAAGACCTTATATAATATACTATATGTAAATTATTACCTCTCCTTATAAAGTGGTAACCTATTGTACAGGGTACTCTACCCCCGAAAACTACTCCTGTATCCTCTGGAAACCATATAGGTAAAAATGCTTGTCTTGTAAATGGCTCCCTATGAATTAGGTTAACCACATCTTGTAAATCCCCATAATTATACCTAATACCTTTATTGGGTTCCCCATCAACAAAAAGACCTTCTTTTTGCTCTGTTCCATCATAATAAATACCCATTATTAATTTATCCGGGTATTTGGGCCACATCCTCTCAGGATAAGTGTGAGAGAATTTTTCATTGCCACCAAACTCTGCATTATTCTTTTGTGCAAATGGCCACCATTGGTGGGAGGGAGGAGGATTATATGGAATTCCACTTACTCTTTCTAAGAAATGGTCATCTGCCCAGGGGAGGTTGGGATTTATTTGTTTTTTTAACTCTTCTATATCTGGATCAATTCTACAAGAAAAGGAATGTAAGAGAATTTCTATCATCTTAAATCTATCATCCTCTTTTATTTCTTTACCCTGCCATTTTTCGGTATGTACTTCATAAGAATAATCGTACATGGACTTCTTTGTCCAATCTATAACTTCGTTGAATTTCCAGAATTTTTTCATACTATCTTAATTATAAATTATATGAAAAACCGGAGAAAAATATTCAAACTATTCAGAATTTTTTTATTACATTTGCATAAATAAATAAAGCTTATAAGATATGTTCACTCAAGATTGTAATTTTATATTCGTCCCTGTTGATAAAGATTTCAACTCATTGGTCGATAATTTGGAAACCTGTAGTACGTCGTTTCCATCAGAAATGGATTTAAAAGGAGTAGCAGGCTTCCTATTGGTTCCTGCATTCGTGGATACACGAGAAATACTTTATAGTCCATGGATGAAACAGCACGAGGTTAATTACATTAAAGGTTATTTTTTAATAACTGCTAGCCCGGAAAAAGATGGAATAATCATGATGAATTGGGATCCATCCAAAAAACAAGAACATCCTAAAGGCGTTAATGTTGTTGGTACCGTTCAATATAAGAAAACTGCTACTGTTCCTGGATTTCAACAAAATTATGTTGTGTACCTAAAGACTGGTACTGCATTTATATTCGAAAAATTACTAAAATCCTATGATTGGGAGGAAGAGTATGTTAGAGAGGTAATAGCAAATTCTGTTCGTAAACTTGCTAACGCATATCCTGCCAATAAAACTCTTTCTTATAAATCATGGGACGGATTAAGTGCAATATCCCAATTACTAAAAGAGACCTTTGCTGCTTCCTCTTCTACGATTGGATTTGAAATATCAGGGGATGCAAAAATGAACCTGGAACAGGAAGTATTTGATATACTATCTGATACTTTCTATGACGAAGAAGAATATTTCAAATCCCTCACTTTTGATCCTGGAATTATTTCAATGGCTAAAGAAAAAGCCGAAAGGGCAGACCAAAAAGAGTTTGCAGAATACCTTTCAAAATTATAGGATTTTTATTCGCTTTTCTGTCTTAATATTATAAATTTGGTCTGTATTTTGGTCGATTTTAAGCATGAAATTAAACAGCCAAATTAATCTTTAATGATAATCTTTAATAAAGAGAAAATGGTGCTTTAACGAGCACCATTTTCATTTACAATTTATTAGAATTTTGAAACGTGAGCCGTAAATTCCTTTATCATTAAATTTCCAGACTTCATTAAATCCTTTCCGGTTACTACAAATCCACCAGATGGATCATTAATAAGTTCTATGGATATTTTTTCTACCGTTAATGCACCATTTCCTATTTCCTCGTCCATTTTTATTTTGTCCCAATCCAATTTTAGCATTAGATCTTCAGTTAGATTTTCAAAATCATCCTCTATTATTTCGTTTCCATAATATTCTACACTTAATTGAATTTCGCTAGGACCTTGAATATTCCAAATGGAAATACCATTGATACCCCATGTCTTATATTCTATTTCAATATCGAAGGTAATAAAAATTTTATTGGTATCAATAGTATTAATTTCCCTACCTTTAAAAGAAGATCCATAATAATTGACTTCTACCTCCACTTCGGTTCTATAGGAAGAGTCTGATTCGTTTAATGGGGTTAAATGCTTCATCCATTATATATCAAAACTGTTAGATTTTGAAGCCTAAATTAATCAAGGCTCTTGTTCTAGGAGCAGTTTTTAAGATATAAGGGAAAAGTTTAAATAATTGAGCCCATTCCCTCTTTTTTGCATTCCTTTTAGGAACCCTTGCATACTTAGATATGGACATCATAGGTTGCCCACATTCCCCACACTTGCTATTTTGTTTATTAGCAATGAGGCAATATAGACAAAATTGATTCCAATTACTAGGCATATTTTTTATTTTTTGATCCCCTACAATGCGTATCTAAGCTAGCATTACAATTGGGGCACAAAATTCTTAAATTTTCTAATCTATTATCATTATTAATCCCATTAATATGATCTAAAATTAGAGATATTTTCTTACCGTTCCAAATTTCCCCCTGTCCACAGACATCTAATTCACATTTCCTTTCCTTTAACCCCTCATCGTATAATCTTTTCTTTACCTCTTTTCTTTGTGCAGTAGAATTTATAACAAGTAACTCTTTTGTTGGTGTTTTCTTTTTATTAGTTATAAATTCTTTTAATTTTCCCAATCTTATCTCCTCTGATTTAAAATGAGTAATATCTATGCTATTATCATTAATGAATTTTCTCAAACTTTTAAAACTATATCCATATCCCTTCCTTCTAATAGAATTTATTACTTCTACCTGAGTATAAGAATACTTTATTATTTCCTTTAATAAATTAGGATCTTTTAAAAATTTACCCATTTTATGTGTAATCCTAGACTGAGTCGAACAGTCACACGAGCTTTCAGAGAGCCCTACACTACCATTATGTTATAGGATTATAAAGTAGTCCCACCAGGAATCGAACCTAGATCTTCGGGACCAAAACCCGACGTGATAGCCGTTATACTATGGGACTATTTATTGTAGCGATAGAGGGAATCGAACCCACAACCTCAGGCTTATGAAACCTACGCTCTAACCAGTTGAGCTATATCGCCATTTTTATTCTTCTCCGTCATCAATATCTTCATCCTCTTCGTCACAAAACTCCTGATATTCATCGCTATGTTCGGAATATAAACCTAAACCATCGGTAAACCATTCCGAACTATTAAATCCCCATTTATCAGCACCATAGAGATTACCATCCTCATCAAACCCCGGCCAAATATAAGAATGATCTGATCCGTCATCCTCATCGACATTCATACTATATAAACCATTCCTTACCTCTGTAGCTATATTTAGTAGCTTCATTAATGAATCCCTACTGCTAGCATCCTCCAACTTCTTTTTCCCTCGTTCCTTAGTATCTACTGTTCTTAAAAAAGCGCAGTAATTCTTATGGGGGTCGAAAACTGGTTCAGATTCAAAGGGAACGGTAATAATTTTTCTATTATCACCTTCTCCCTCTGAATATCCTAAACAAGCTACACTTCCACCTTCTTTATAGTCCCTTAGAAATTCAACAACTTCTTCAAAAGGTACCTCTTCTCCAAGAGTGCTATAATTTACTCCCATTTCGTTTAATTTGGATTCAAATGATTTAATATACTTCACCCATTATATATTTCCTTAAGGAACAATGGATTCTATCAATTTCTTCAATTCACCATTATCAAACTGTCCCTGGTACTGCTTATTAAAAGCACCCATTATCATTCCTACCTTTTTATTCCTGTTGGTTTCTCTGGAAAGAGCAGCAGCAAGTATATCAATTTTACCCTTTGCTTCTTCTTCTGACATCCCCTTTGGAAGGTATTCTTCCAGAACATGGAGTTCCGCCGTTTCGTTGGCTACCAAGTCCAGACGATTACCTTTTTCAAACCCTTCGATTGATTGCTTCCTTGCCTTAATAGAAGCAAGTATTACTTTCAATACTCCAGAATCGTCAAGGTCTGTAGAACCATTTAACTTTTCCACTTTTGTTATTTCTGCCTTCAGCCCAGATAAAGTGGCCTTCCTTACTTCCTGTTTTGCCTTAAAGGCTGTAGTAAAATCTTTAAGGATTGTTTGTTTCAGACTCATGTTTTCTTATTTAAGCAAATATAATCAATCGTTTCTGAATTAAAAAATCTTGGCTTGTTTTATTTCTGCTTCGTACAAATCAATGTATTTAGAACGTAATCTTTCAAACCAATCATTCGTTTTAATCTTACAATAATAGAGATTATCCCCTTTCTTGTTTTTTATTAGACCCTTGCAAATAACTCCTTCAGACAACCCGTACACATTGGTTTTAATATCATTGACTAAGTCCATATTAAGATTTCCCTCATATACAATCTTTGGTATTCCTAAATGTCCAAAATCTTTTACAAATTGTCTTGGTGGAATAAATCCCTTTTTGTATGCGCTTATGTCAAAAAGAATGGTGTCGAAATTATCTGTACCAAATTCATGTTGACCAAATGCAGAGTTCTTACCAATTAGTTCGGCGAAACAAACAAAAGATGGTATATTTCTATATTCCTTTGATTTGAAAACCTTTTCCAGACCATCTGCGTACTTATTCAAAAATAGATCTATTGCAAATCCAAAATTCTCGGAGCTCCTGTCAATCATTACGCTCCTGGATCCAAACTTATAGAATCCTCTTTTGTGTGAGTATTCGAACCTGAGGTTGCTCCCATCCAGTTTATCGAATGCGATTATGGGCAAACCCCAATAGTCTCCGTAATACTCAATACTGTCATATCCTTTCATAATTACAACTTTAATTTTTATGTTCCCCCACCGGGATTCAAACCCAGGCCCACAAATTAAGAGTCTGCTAGTCTTCCAGCTAACCTATAGAGGAATATTATTTCGTGGAGTAAACCGGAATCGAACCGGCCTTCCCAGTTGCTACCCCGCGGTGTGTATAGCACATTACCCTTTTCTTAAAGTGACGCCGGTGAGGTTCGAACTCACGACCCACAGCTTAAAAGGCTGTTGCATCTACCGACTGAGCTACGACGTCTATTTTATTGAAGTCCTCCAGGGATTCGAACCCCGACTTGCATTACCTGTCCCCGCGCTCAAAACGCAGTATGTTACCATTTACACCAGAGAACCTTATGTGACCCCTGCGAGGTTCGAACTCAGCATCCTTCCGATTAAAAGTCGGTAGCTCTTCCACATGAGCTTAGAGGTCAAAAATTTATTTTTAAAACCATGAAACAAACTGCAAAAACACTGATAAAAGTATTACGTCGTTCATACCCTGGCTTTGATTAATAGTATTATCTAAGAGCGTTTTCAAAACAATTCAATAATTCCACAAACCAAATTTAATTATGTCGGAAGAGAGGGATTCGAACCCTCACCGTCGTAAGACACCGGTTTTACAGACCGGCAGGCGGACCAATTGCCCAATCTTCCGTATTTTCGTGGAGTTAAAGTGATTCGAACACGCCTTAGCACTTTGGCACCCCAGCGTTACATCCAGGGCCGATTTCACCACAATCGTAGTAACTCCAATTTGTAGGTTGTCTTCCTACGGCTGTCTATATTTTACAAGGGTTATTTACGGTCTCTGCAGCTTCTACCCTTACGACCAGTTGACTTTTGCGGGGACAGTAGGGCTCGAACCTACGACCACGTGATTAACAGTCACGTGCTCTACCAACTGAGCTATATCCCCTATTGTACCCAGTGCTGGACTCGAACCTGCAACCTCACGCGTATCAGGCGTGCGCTCTAACCATTGAGCTAACTGGGCATATTCCAATATTTCAAAGAGCTTAAACTCTGGGTGTCCTTCAAACACCCAAAGCTTCGCCTGGACCAAGTCCATATTTAACTTCTAAATCATCATGGCCAATATGAGATTTAGACCTATTGATATACGCTCTCAAATTTCTATCCCTATCTTTAAATTTCTTAAATGCTTTCCAAAACTTTCCAGATAATTCAAATGCAGAAGTTCCTAATTTCATTTTCTTTTTGTCTAAATGTGTCATTGTATATTTTTATGAGGCCCCAGTGGGGATTGAACCCACGCTCGAAGTTTTGCAGACTTCTGACTTGCCACTTGTCGACAGGACCAATTTATTTAAAATTTCTAATCTCATTGATAATATCTTCCTTTTTACTTATATCTAAACCCTCGAGATGTAATATTAATCTTTCCTTAAATCTTTTATTTTGTGACTTAATTTTAATACCATTCTCTGAATATATTATTTTATAACAATGGATCATATTCTCCTTTGGTGTAACCCATTCTAGATTTGAAATTTCATTATTTGTTTTATTACCATCTATATGATTAACCTGAGCTTTATTATTTGGATTAGGAATAAATGTTAATGCTATTAATCTATGTACTAAATAACCATATCTTTTATTGTTTTTATCCCGAAGCCTAATATTAAAATACCCCTTACTGTTTATTTTATTTCTAAATATTCGATATTTAGTTTTCCTAAGCCCCCTTATTTTACCAAAATTACTAGCCTGGTATAATCCTTCATAACCTGGTATATTTTTCCATATTTCACCCATTTACAAAAATAATATTACAAAAAAAGTCCAAATCTTTTTGGGATTTGGACTTTAATTATCAATCTAATTGTTAACTAATTGCCAATCCCTTTTCGATACGCATTAATATTCTGATAGCTATATTGTTTATTAGCTTTACAGAACATACACATATTTTGAAGAATGGTTAACATCGTTTTGGTATTTAAAGTAATTTAATTATAGAGTATATATCTATTTCGTTTTTCTTTTTATTAATATTTATACAGCAAATATAATCAAAAGTTTCAGACTAAAAAAATTTATTTTTGACTTTTAAGAACATTTTTTTATTTAATGTCTTCTGGTCCTTTATTTTTCTTCGCTTCATCTATAAGAGTGTTGTATCCATTAATGAAGTCTTCCGTGTCATGTTGCCTGTAGTATTTGGCCATAACACCTGGACCTTCAATATACCATTTATAGCTTTTGTCGCTCCTATTGATAATTGAAAATCCTTTTTCCTTTAGGAGTTCCAAAAGAGTTGTTGGGTTAATACTTCCACAAAAGCTACAAGTTTTCTTACCGTCCCTGATAGACCAATGATCTAAATTTTGTCCCCTTTCCCATGGGCCCCAATCTTGCATCCTTCTTCCACACGTTTGTCTTTCAAGAAGATCTACTTCTGATTTTTCTACAACAGCATATTCTTTCTCGACTTCATATTTATGCTGTCTGAATGGTTTTTCGCTGGTGGAAAATAATGATTGGAGAAGATAGTCTCCACTTTCATGCCAACCGACGTGTTCTACAATATGGCCAAAGCCATTTACTCTTTTGAGATAATTTATGATCTCCATTATAATGTTTTTATATTACCGATTCTGGTTCAAATTCTTTCTTCAATTTAAGAAACAATTCATATCGTCTCCTATTTGTCTCCCTTTCTGCAAGGACCCTCCTATGTTCTTTTAATTCGTCTATACTAAAGTCATAAATAGACTCCTTTGGCATTTCAAATACAGTAATAGAATGCCAGGTTGAATTACCAGTAACTAAAGAATCTATATGAGCCCTATCACACTTTATCAAAGTGGTGAAAAGATCTTTTTTAGTTTGCATTGAATTATCCTCTCTTACATATCCGGATAGAATGTAAGTAGGTAAATCATCCTTAATGATTTCGTATTGCATATATTAGAATTTGTGGTACTTCCAATTGGTTGGTTTAACCTTCAGAAGACACTGGTAAAATAATTCAATAGCTGACTCGACATCTTTTTTATGCACCATCTCTACCGTAGTGTGCATATACTTAAGGGGGCTAGCAATAATTGCGGTAACAGTATTAGCTAGGAAAAATCCCATAGTGTCATTACCATATGAGCCAACTTCTAATTGGTAAGGTATTTTCTCGTTGTCTGCTATATCCCTGATAAAGTCAAGTAGTAATCTGTGATTCTGGGAAGAATATTCTAGCGTTGGACCCTTGCCAGCTTTAATGTCTCCATTCTTTATTTTGCTAATTCCAGGGGTAGCAGTTGAATGACAAACGTCATGGACTAATGCAAGATCAGCTTTTAAGAATTGAGCAATATTTCTTGCACCATATAATCCAACTTCTTCTTGTACTGAATTTACAATATAAAGGTCATAAGGTAATTTTATTTTATTCTCATGAAGTCGTTTGGCGACCTCTGCTATGATATAACCTCCGATCTTATTATCCAAAGACTTACCTACATAATATTCACCGAGCTCCATAAAAGTTTCCTCGAAGGTGATTATATTGCCAACTTCTATCCCCAATTTAGCAAGGTCCTCTTTATTCTCTACCCCTGCATCAACAAATAGATTTTCTGGCTTCAATGCTACATCCTTATTTGTATCCCTTGTATGAATAGCAGGAAATCCAAAAACTGCAGGAACTTTACCATTCTTCCTTGTATGGATTAAGGCTTTTTTGGATGGGGCAATCATAGAATCAGACCCACCATTACGGGCAACATACATAAGGCCATCCGCATCAATATTAGTTATGATCCAACTAATCTCGTCACAGTGTGCTTCGATTATTACTTTGTATGGGGCTGCTAATGTTTTAGTAGATCTATTCACAATTCCATAAACAGTTCCATAGCTATCACTTTCCAACCTGTTAACATATGGTTTTAGGTAATCCGCCCAGACTTTTTGTCCCTCCCACTCCTCTGCAACGGGAGAATAGGCATTAATGTACTTGTGGAGGAATTCTTTACTTTTACTATCCTCTTTTACTTTTTTCTTTGGCATATATTAAAATGTTTAGTTTTATCTTAATGGAAATTTTTTCGCATCATACCAAAATCGTCGACCTTGACTATCAACTTTGGATTCTTTTTTGCCATAGCATTTCATCCATTCTTTAAATGAGGCAGGATCTGTACCATTTGGATTTTTCCAATCCTTTAATTGTCCTCCCCCTAAAATATAGGCCAGCTTGACAATGAATATGAATAGTCGAGGTTGGTAGCGCATGCTTCAAGAATTTAAAAATTTCCTCGGCATTCTCTTGAGTGAATGCGAGGTTTTCTGGGCCGAAATCTACAATAACATCATCAAATTTTATCCTAAGAAAGTTAGGAGCTATAGGAATTTCCGGTGTATCAAAACCCGGTTTTGTTGATTTGAGTAATAGGTTAGGATTATTTAGTATAGGAATCTGTGGTTCGTCATACCCTTCCTCCACATCATTTATTTCACGAGTATAACCTATACTAATAAAATAATCACTATCCTGATATTCCTTATTTTTGACCATAAGGTCAAACTTCTTTTTAGGATATGTTATTATCTTCATTTTCTTTGGAGTAATCCATTTTAATATCTATATCGAAATTGTACTTATTCAGATTTGTTTTAAAACTTCCTTCCTCTTTATGGATATTATGATAATCTGGAAAAAATGAAGGAGCATCATCTACTTCTATATGAAGGATATTTTTATCAACCCATTGCTGAACTTCCTTTTTAGTTTTAAAACCAGAAATAGTAACTGTAAACATATTGGAAATTTTATGCGGAAGGTAAGAGATTCGAACTCTTGAAGCCCGGTAAAGGGCTTACGTGCTTTCCAAGCACGCCTCGTCGGCCACTTGAGTAACCTTCCAATTAAAAAGAATAAATGAGCTTAGCCGCGATTCTGTTCTATTCTATCATTTATCTATGCTCCGACCCGATCTCAAAGAGCCACCGACGCTCTCAATCTGTTGGGATTGCTACTTCTTTGGTTATAACGACTTTTAATGTTCTCCCAAATTAGGTGGTGTAGTCGCGAACTTCCTCCAGTGTATTTAACGCACCAGCGATAGATTCTCTGTTTATCCTCTTTTAAATTTTACATTAATTAATGCGTCCTTCAAAAATAAATTACACTCTTCTATGATAGCTTCCCTTACTTCTGGTGTATTGTAATAGAATAGATACTTATCCATTACTTTTTCTATCATTTCCTTTGCAGTCCTTTTGAGTTCTTCATCTCGTGGATTTTCTTCCATAATAAAAGTTTCTCACTTATACTGTGTCCTCCTATTATGTTTCCAGGTTTTGTATTCCCTCCACTTGTGATTTTCTATATCCCCATGATGAAAATTCCATCCATAGTCATCCCACGGATCATTCTTCCATTTGAAGTTGGCAATATTATACCACCTATTCTGGGTACAACATTTAGTTGTTACCCGATTTTTGTTTTTTGACATACTATTAGGTTTTTATTACCTAATAGAAGTCTTGTGGTTTTTTCATCTTTTTGTTCGATATTTTTCAATCAATTTTTCCATCTTAGGAATTGATTGAAAATTTTTATAATTGTTTCGGTCCTTTAATATATCATCTATCCTTTTTTCTAATTCCACAAGGTCTTTTTCAAAAGTATTGGAATCAGTCTTAATCCATTTCTCCTTCAACGCATCAGCCAATGCCGTATTAATTAATTGACGGGAAATATAAGAAGCATGGTACCAATCAGAAGATGTATATTGTTTCCTTTTCATAGCAAATTATTAAACATCATTAGTGGATCTTCTTTCTTCCGATATACCACTATCTGAATACGCCCTCTTGGCATAAGCAGTAGGCCTATATGGCTCTACATCTTCCTCAAAGTCAGCAATCTCCATATCTTTACCAAGGTTCTTTACTCGTTCAAATTTCATTGGACCTTTTTCTATGCCCAATTTACAATTTTCCAAAAACTTCATTAGATTTTCAACATCCCTCCGGTTCTTTAAACGTAGGTCTGCTATATCAATATAAGCTATCTTTTCGCCAACAGGAGCTGCTAATGTACTACCATCGATCAATCCCGTTTCGATAACTTTGGTACGGGTCTTCCATGGTTTGATACCTTCGCCCTTACCTTCTTGTAATTCTTTTAACTCTTGGTCGTAATTAGTATTATCGACCGATAATGTAATCCGCATAGGAAATATTTTTAAATGAGTGTCTCCTGGAGGATTCGAACCCCACATCTCCGGGTCCGTAGCCCGGCGATCTATCCAGTTGATCTAAGGAAACATTTATATTAATGATCTTTAAATTCTTTTGTTTTATTTTTCCTAACGTAGTATTGCTCTATTGCTTCCTCTTCACTAATATCGACTGAGACTTGGATCATAGTCCTTTTATCTATCCTAATCCATTTCAAAACTGACTCATCTACTACCTTATTAGGTAATTTTTTGGGCTCTGGTTTTGTAATTCTTTTTTGGACTTTAGATTTTCCTTCGATGTAGGACACCCTAGGAATAGGGTATCCCATGTTACGAAGGATTCCGACATGTTTTTTAAAGTTTTCGGTTGTTGTACCGTAAATCTTTGCAACATCATGTCCAGTTTTTGTTTCCAGTAATTTAATGATCTGTGGTATATCAGATGTCTTATAATTACTTGGCATTTTTAATTCTTTGGTTGGTCTGCCCATAGTTGTAATTATTTACCAAAAGCTTTCACGTCATCGATAGCTACTTCTAACTTATCGATCACCATCTCAACTGAATTCATTGCAACTGATAATTGATTTGTTGCATAGTTTTCGTAGAGCTCTTTCATTCCTACAAGGATCTTTGTTTGCTCCTTGTGTAGTTTTTCCAAGTGCGAGAGAATTACTGCACTTTTACTTGGCTCGGCAACTTCCTTTTTACCAGCTACAGGTTTTACAACTTCTGTCTTTGGCTTTTCTTCCTTTGGTTTTTCAGCACCCTTGGTGAAAGAATTTTCACCGAATGTTAGATTGTTCATATTTTGTGTTGATTTTTAGTTCATTTTTTCGTTAACAACATCAGGATCACTTGCTTCATCTCCCCAGGCAGTTACAATAAGTCCACCAATTAAGTATTGGGTATTGTATCCTGGCCGAGTATATGAAAATCTAACGGGCTGTATAACAACAGGATCCAAAGGAACTGGTCTTGTATCCATTATCCTTCCATTCACTAATTCAGAACGGTCCATATTAAAATCTTTCTGCGGGGCTACGATAATCCATGGTGCAATATTGCCATCATCATATCCGCTAGTAACATAAACATTATTCCTGCTGGGTCTAGACCTTTCCAAAGCCTTATCAACATTATCTATTTTAAAATCCAGCATGTGTTGGAGATTCTTATTAGGAATTTCCCCGACGAATTTTGTAATAGGACCTTCGACCAGATTATACTGTTTAGCAATCCTAGTAATACCGTCCATTGTAATGAACTTATAATTAGGATATTTTTGCTGGAAATATTTGATACAAGCAATTAAGGTTTTCTTTTCCTCGTTCCTTTTGTTGATAATTTCTCTATCCCGAATTAGCTTGTTATATTCCAAAACGTGGGGATGATTCGTAAATCCTAAATCCAACATTGCTTTGCATTTTCTCTCGAGCTCTACGTTTTGAATTTTTATTACCTCCTGGACATTTGCTTCTGCCAAAAGACGATCAACCTCGGAATAAAATGTAGCATGAATTTCCGCAACAGTAGGTCTTCCAAAGTTATGCGGCTTCGCTACACTGACCGGAGTATATGCCAATATTTGTCTCCGTTCCTCTGGAGTAATTGGATTCACTGGTTGTGTTTCATTATAACCATGAATTGGTTCTTTCCAGATTTTGGCTCTGTCTTTTTCTCCTTCCTTAAAAAGGTCACCTAAGAATTTTATCATCGCTTATGGTTTTAGAAATTAATAATGTAATATGAAATGGGTTCGAACCATTATTTTCCAATTCGAGTTTTTACTCTACCATATTAGAAAGTGCATAAAAAAACTGGCTAAGCAAGTCAGAAACTCACTCAGCCAGTTTCTCAAATGCTTCGGATTAACGTCCGCCGTTTGAACCGCCGAGGTTCAAGGTACCGATTGAACCGGCCTGGGCGCGCTGAACAGATGCTTTGCGTTCTTCGTCTATCAGGTGTAAAAGCTGGGCGTTCTGCTCCTGGAGGAACTTCACTTTCTCTGCCATAACATCAATAGAGGCAGTGTTCTTAGCTTCAGTAGCCGCGTGCTGTGCTTCCAACAGCTTCTTTTCGTTGTTGAAACGTGAAGTTTCTTCGTTGCGAACCTTGGCCACTTCCGCGTTTACGGTTTTGGTCAAAAGGGCTTCCGCGCCGGCGATCTTTTCAACCATTTCCTGGTGTTCCTGTAATGATATGGAGCGCTGTTTGTTGCTGGCCAGGTATTCCTGTACAGTTTTTTCCGCACTTCCTTTCATCTTCAGTTCCAGGTCCAGTTGAAGTTGGCGCTCTTTTTCGGCAAATTGTATATCCAGCTCTTCGATCTTCGCTTCCTGGTTAGAGATAGTCAGGGTCAAATCTTCTGACTGTGTCACCAATTCGCCGAGGCCTTCGGTTGCTTTCAATGCTTCTGCCACTGCCTTGTTCAGGTCAATTGCCGCTTTACCCATTACGATTTCCGCGCTAACGCTTTTCTTTGCTACTGGTGCCTTTCCACCTGGTGTAGCTGTTTTTGTTGTACTCATTGTGTTACTCGGTTGTTTTTAGAACCGCAGTAGTCAAGGAGGGACTCGAACCCCCAGAAAACCCTCTCCAATGAGGGCGCGTCTACCATTCCGCCACAAGACTATTTAAAAGAACTATAAGTGACCCTGGAGGGACTCGAACCCCCACACCTCGCGATATTAGATCCTAAGTCTAACGCGTCTACCAATTCCGCCACAAGGCCATAACATGGAATATAAATAAAAGGTTGCCTGGTAGTGAGGAATATAGCCTATGACTAATATAAAGTCGAATGCAAAGACCCTCTGCTACGCAAAGGCAAAGATAAAACCTATGGCTGGATGTACTCCAATTGTTCCTACCCATCACAGCCGTGAAGCTCCGGGTTTAGGATAACCTATAGTACTCAGGACGTGCCTAGTCCATCATAAATTTTATTAAAAGGTTGTAGGAGAGGCGAGTTCTGTGAGATTTTCGCCCCTTGCGGAACGAAATTCGGTTGGTTTAAAAAGCCAGTCTTATTATAGAAATAGTTTTTATTTTCGCCTCACCACCAGACATAAAAGCTCGGGACTTCAATTTGTATCTCTGCCCAGAGCTACCCTCTTACTTATCTTCCAATTTTGTCAAAAATTCATCAATCAGGGGTTGGAAAGTAGGATGAATGTCGATACGAAGGGCTGCAATCTCTTTCACCTTGTTCTGTCTTGCCACTTCGAAATCTTGTTCTTCCTTAAGCACATCATCATGATATGCCTTTAGCGCAGTGTTGTAGTCGCCCATTAATACTGCGTTTTCCTTTGATACTACTGCCTGAGCATCTGCGTTTACTTTACTGATCCTGGCGTTTTCTTCCGTTACAGAATTTTTCACCTGAGCCTTAAAGTAGTTAACAACCTGCTCGTACTTACGGTGAGCAGAAGCTAATTCTTCGTGCAGGCTTAAAAGACTGGTTGCTTCGTGATGGATTTTAACCTCCATTGGATATGCTTTCGCCTTATCCCCTGGTGTAGTCATCCACTCCAATGTTTTTATTGTGGGTAATTCCTTACGGAGCCTATCAAGCATGGAATCCTTATGGATAAATTTACCGATATGAGAAGCCTGAGCTTCCGCATCAATATATTTTGCCATATCATCGTTGCTGAGCTGTGCCCAACCCCAATCTTCCTTGATAAGAGGAAGTATCTCTGCCCTTTTCAGTTCAGGATATTTTGGCGCCTCCAGTTTTGTTTGAAAGCGTTCCTTCTGCTTTTCTTTCAGAAGCTTGTCTTTCTCATTGATGTTCTCCATCAAAAATCCCTGTGTGGCATGGAGACGTCCTTTTTCCATTACAAGGTCAACAACGTTTGTCGGCATAGGCCTTGGCTGTTGTGCTACCAACGTTTTGCCTTCATATACAATCTCTTTCGAGCAGTTGTTAATGAAAGCAAGCTGGTTTTCAATCTCTAACGCCCTCTGGTTACAAAGGTTGCTGATTGAAGACGCCTGGGACATGCTAAGTCCTTTCTTTGATAAGTTTTTCATCAGTAGTTATGAATTATGTTTTTTAATTTGTGAATACAAAAGTAATAAAAAGATTTTGAATAAAAAAATAAATTTTTACACTCTTTTGAACATTTTTTTTAATAATCTAGGAGTATCCATCCATTCTCTTCTTCTGATGCTACAAACCATTTACCTTCTCCATATAAATAACCATATGATTCCAAATCAGAATGGAGATAATCTTCTAACTTTTCATATTATATGAAAGGTCAGACAAAAAGTTTCTATTCAATTTGTCTGACCTTGAGTACCCGAGACAAGACTCGAACTTGCACGGCCATTTCTGGCCAGGGGATTTTCATACTACTACAACTTTCGTTGCCATTTCTGTTTGTAGTCTGGACTATGCCTTCATCTTGTCGTTAAACGATTTAGATGTTCCGTGTCTAGTCTCTACACCTTCCTTAATCTCTTAAGGCTTGGCTCGGCGTTGCCATTTTAAAGGTTTCACCGAATTTACGGAATTCTACATTAGAAATTTCTTTCTAAGCACTCAAACTATAAGTCCCCCGTGTCTACCATTCCACCACCCGGGCAGGTGATTTTTTATTGTAACCCCGAAGGGAGTCGAACCCTCAAAAAACCTGATCCTAAGTCAGGCGCGTCTAGCCAATTCCGCCACAGGGCTATTTTAACTTCTAACAATTTGGAAATATCTTGCTCTTAAATATTTGTAGTAATCGGAATTATCCATTCCATAATTTCCAGTAGACCAGCCATCATTAAATTCAATGACTACATTTTTGGCATCTTTTAGAACACCTATATCCATAGCATAAGAGTCAGGAAAGGTATCATAATTTTCTTTGATGATAGATTCTGCATAATCCCAATTTGGCATTACTTTAAAATCTCCGGAATAATTCCTAGCATCAAGGATCTTATTAAGATGTACGTAGCAGCGCCATTCTGTCAGTATTTGTTGATTAAATGCCTGAGTAATAATAACTTCCGTATCTCTAGAAAAATCCTTTAAACTGGAAATAAACATCTTATCATAAACTGCTCCAGTAAACAATTTATTTTGTATCGGTTTAATAAAAAGAGGCCCAATCGTATCAACTATATTACGAGCTCGGTGCAAAGTAACGATTTCTTCCATTCTATTGGAATTCTTTGGTACTCCTGGATTCTTACCTATCCTTTTCCAAACCTCTGTCATAAATTCCACAGATCCACAAAATAGATGCTGTTTAATTAACGCATCAAATTTACCAGATGCAACTTCTTCCAAAGAAGTTAGTCTTACATCCTGTGCATTATCTCGTGCTCCATAAAGAGCACACGCGGCATCAAAATGATGTGGCAGTAGTCTTTCTTTATCAGATTGAATGTAGACCATGATTTATTTTTTCTTCAATGAGTAATAAAGAGAAATGGGAAATATCAAAAAATTAACTATGCCTGCTCTTATACAATTTTTCCAACAATTAAGTGGGGATGGATAAGATTTCCTTTGTTTGTAACCTGCATAAATACTCCAGACTAGACAAGCAAATAAATATATTCTCATTTTATTGTTTTAGTAGCCACGACAAGAATCGAACTTGTAATTGAAGTTTAGGAAACTCTCGTGATATCCATTTCACCACGCGGCCTTATATTAAAACTTCGTGTAATTCTCTATGACATCTACAACATAGAAGATCGCATTTATCTAATTCTTTTTTAACTTTATCTGTTAACTTTTTAGAAGGAAGTTTAGAAATTTCAAAATCCTTTTCTTTTGGATCCCTATGATGAAAATCCATAGCATTTACACATTTACTATAACCACATTCTATACATTTACCCCCCTTATACTCTACACATTCTTTTTTAAAAGCTTTTTTCCTTTCATGAGATAATCTACTAGTACAATCTATACAATATCCAGAAGAATTTTTCTTATTTCTTTTTGTGTAGAATCTTTCGGTTTCAACATCAGTTTTACAAACAGGACAATGCCTATATTTTCCATATACTTTTACTAATCCTTTGGATTCTAAAATACTTTTATGATTACTCTTTAATCCATATTTCTTTGTCCAATGCCGAATAGTACTCGGTGATAAGCCAGTTAATTTTGCTATCTCACGAAGTGAAAGATTTTCACTTATTCTATCTTCTAGATATTGTTTTTCCATAGTTCAACGGTTATTTTTCTATATATATCCATTGAACCGTAATTACTTTTATAATACAAAAGTAATAAATCGTTTCTGTATACAAACGTTAAATTTTCGTCGGAGAGGAGGGAATCGAACCCCCGACCTTGTGCGTATAAGGCACCTGCTCTCACCCCTGAGCTACACTCCGTAATGTCGGTAGTGAGCTTCGTATTCGTGTGTTTTTCATAATCTATATTTTAATTTAAGAGCCCCGAATGAGATTCGAACTCATCACCTCATCCATACCAAGAATGTGTTCTACCAAATGAACTATCGAGACATAAGGGCATTTAAACCCTTTATTCGTGAACAACCATCACGCGGTTTCCAGCTAGTAGCTCCAAAGGGATTCGAACCCATATAAATTGCTTAGAAGGCAATTGTCCTGATCCATTGAACGATAGAGCCATATATTGTCGGAGTAGCCAGATTCGAACTGGCACCTACCCGGCTCCAGACCGGGGCTTCTGCTCTTATTGAAATACACTCCGTACTTATTGTCGGGAAAACCGGATTTGAACCGATGACACCTTGGCTCCTGACCAAGTGCTCTGCGCTGACTGAGCTATTTCCCGTTTTATTAGTAATTGGATTCCATACCAACAGTTATACCCGTAGCAGGTACCGTGTGATTTCTAGGAACGTCTTCCCAGGGGGTTACACTATACTAATTGCGGAAGAGGAGGGACTCGAACCCACGCGCCGGAATTACCCGACGAACGGTTTAGCAAACCGCTGCAGTACCAATTATGCTTACTCTTCCCTAATCCAATGGAAGCCGTTTAGTACGAATGATATAATTCTAGACTTATATCACGAAGCTGGGCAGACTTCATCATCCTAGCCAATGCCAGGTGTACTTATTACCATCTCTTGGACGTGGTCGGGATAACAGGATTCGAACCTGTGACCCCCTGGTCCCAAACCAGGTGCGCTGACCGGACTGCGCTACATCCCGAATTAAAGTGTGACTAAAGGGGCTCGAACCCTTGACCTCCGGCTCCACAAACCAGCGCTCTAACCAACTGAGCTATAGTCACCATGTGAACTTATTTAAGAGCAAGTAACTCTTTTTGTAAATCTGCTATCTTCCTTAATTGTGTCGGTAAATCGATTTCTTTGGTTGAAGAAGTTTTCTTACCGAGTTCTGTTTTCATTTCTTCTTGAAGATATTCTATTCTTTCTTGTAGTTTAGCTCTCTTCTTATCAATCTTTGCCATTTTGTTTTTTTAATTGGTCCTTATAATATTGTAAGGTTCTATTTTTTCTTCCTTTACCTCTATTTTTTGACTTATACGTGGGAAGTTGAGCATCGCAATTTGGGCAAACAAGTCTTAAATTTACTAATTTACTATTTTCATGTTCTCCATCAATATGATCTAATATCAAAGGAACCTTTTGTCCCTGCCATTCTTCCGTTTTGCAAATTTCACATTTGTGACCTCGTAATTTTATTATAGCAGCTTTAATTACTCGCCGGGAGGAATCTGGGATTTCTCCTTTTTTTATTCTCTTCAGAGTTTCTTTAAATCTAAAATCTTCATTACAGAATTTACTACAAAATAAATTTTCTGTCTTATGGATTTTTTTACAATTGTTACATATTTTTCCCTCGTTTTTTTTATATCTACCCTTATGATTATAAAGATGACATCTAACAGAATAATAGGTACGCCCCAAAATAATAGAGATCTCTTTATAAGTTTTTCCATCTCTTCTAAGAGATTGTGCTTGTAATGATTCTTTTTGCTCCCACATAATGATTATATTATGTGGGCCGAATAAGATTTCATTATAGCCTAAAATATTTAAGAGCCGAGTGAGGGATTCGAACCCCCGATGTTTATATACCAACTTACAAGGTTGGTGCCGTCGACCGCTTGGCTAACTCGGCAATTTTAAAGCGGAAGAGGAGGGATTCGAACCCCCAACCCGAGTTAACGAGACCAGTTTTCAAGACTGGAGCGGTCAGCCGTTACGCTTTACTCTTCCAAAGTGTCGGGAAGGGAGGATTCGAACCTCCGTGCTCCCTAAGGAGCCATCCGGTCTCAACGACCGGCGCTATTAAGCCACTCTAGCACTTCCCGGTATACTCTGCTAAGAATAGCAGAGTCTGTAATTTCCAATATGTCAAAGATCGTGTACAATAAAAAAAGCTTCCAGTTTTTCTGGAAGCTTCTAATATCTAAAGTTTTCTTATTGTCAACTTATAACATTATCATTCCAGACGCAGACAGTTGTATGTCTTAAACTCCTTGGGGAGTTTAGCGACGTACTCGGTATGAGTGATATGGAAAGATTCTGTGCCATTGTTATGATGTATATATCGTTGTTAATTTTTCTTTTTGTTATTTATACAGCAAATGTAATAAATAATTTCAGACTAAAAAAATTTATTTTTGACTTTTTTGAACATTTTTTAATTTAATGCTTGGGTACATAATTTCTTATTATTTGTCCCTCAAATAAAAGTTTGTATTCTCCTAGTTGATATGCTTCCTTATTTTTATAGAGATGATAGATCCTATATGGAGAACCCTCATTAAATTTTGTATCCAATATTTCTGTATCAAGGTCAATAAGTCTAAAATCTAAAATTCCACCTCTAATATCATAGATTATCTCCCAAGCCTCCATCTCCATCTCCATCTCCATAATTAATTTTTATTTCGTTCCTCTAATTCCTCAAAAGTCTCAGGAAGACCTAAATCCTCAAACCACTTATTACCATCTTCTTTCCTACTAACCAATAACATTTCGTAATCAGTATCACCAATAAGGCCAAACTCTTCGTCCGTTGCTAATTCCATTCTTAATGAATTCCAATCAGTATCTTTTGGTTCACTTGGATAACCACAGGCATGTATAATACTCATACCTCCATCTTCAAGTTCTTTATAACAAAGTATTAGATAATCTAGTCTCATTATGCCTTCTCCATTATGTTTAGATCCATTAAAAATTGCATAAAAACCGGGGATACGTGTTTGATCCCACCTGGCAAATCCAGATCATATTGAATCGGAGCTAAACCCATATGTTGTTCTAGCCCCCTAACGATTAATCCATTTAATTGGATATCAGCATGCCCTGCTTTCCTTAATTGTTTCTTTAACTCAACCACATTAATTCTGTGTGGTACTATTGCTGGTGTAATTGTTTTCATATTATAGATATGTTTTAAATCCGAATGCCATCTTGAATGCCATTTTCGGTGCCATTGTTCCTTCTGAAATAGTCATGATACTTTCTATTAATACGTTGGTGTTCATGATAGTTATACTATCCGCATATATTATATCACCACCTCTGGATTTATTTAATTCCATATTAATAGCATTCTCTAGATATTTTATAGCTACTATTACCAATTTTTCTTCGATAATAGCAACGGAATCTATATTAGATTTTTTTAAATCCTGTATTAGATCATATGGAATATTAATACTAACCTGGTGTCTTTCTATAGCGATCCCATCAGCACCACTGGTTAATTTAACCTCGTCTAAATTCTGTACTTTAGCTAATATTTCAAGACACATTGGGAGCAATGAAATTTGTCCCGCGTCTAAACCCGTACCGCTTAAGGTTGTATTAGAAGGTGGTGTCATACCACCAAGACCAACCATACTACCTATATTGTTATAAGCACCAATTGATTCATGTAGGGAATGGCAATGTGCATATCGACACAAAGTCTCCATTCTTTTTTTACCAAGAGGTCCAAATTTAGCTTCAATTATAGGAGCCCATGTTTCATAGATTTGTTTTTCGTGGTCCTTCTTTGTTGGCAGTACAGATGACATAATGTTTTCCTCATTATACTTCATACCAAAAAAGAAGTTTCGATTGGATTCGAATAAAAACAAGAAACCGGAAGTTGTTTAGACTTCCGGTTTCCCGTATCAATTAACTATTAACGTGGAGCTGTATGGACTTAAAGAAATCCCCCTTTTCCTCCTTATAACGTTCGTACGCTTCGATTGCTTTTTTACGAGCCTCGACATAAGCCTTACGATATTCCTGGATCTTCAACTCCTTTGGAGAGTATTCAATCTTTACCGCTTCCGTACCAGAAAATCTGGAATACCTGCGGAGGAACATACTGACCCTTTTAATAGTGGGATACTCAATCACCCAATTTAAAAGTTTCTTAAATTCCTTTGTCTTTTTCTTGGAAGGGAATGTTAATGGGGCTGAAAGCTCCAATTTGCCTGTTAGGATAAGGCTTCTTCCGTTTACCATTTCTACTATGGTCTTTTCTGCAGATCTCATGGACTCTGCATTTATCTCTACTTGAGATTTGATTGTTGGTGTCATAATTTGATTATTTTATTAGTTTAAAATTTTGGAACTTATCGTTTAAATAGTTCCCAAATTATGGACCTCTGCTGCGTACCTACTTCATAGTCTACTTGTTTTTATTTGTTAAATTATTACTTATTTATCTCCGTTTAGATTACTTTTTCAAATCTTGAAGGATGGCACCAGTGAATAGTATCTCCTTCAGGAAGTTCTTCTTTGGTTTCCCATGAGCGAATGTAGTTTAAATCAGAGACCAAACCTACGTTCAGGTGTTGATTACCTTCTTTATCAAGAATAATCCCTATTACCGGATATTCCTGGTCCAAAACTAATTCAGGTGCTTTATCATTACCCTTAAGTGGCTTATTATTAATAGCCTTTACTTTATCGCCTACGTTGTACATATTATTTGTGTATCTCTGTTTTCCTCTTATCCAAAAAAGCTTTAGCCTTTTTTAAATCTTCTTCTGCCTGTTCCTTTTTCCTTAGGGCATTATCAAGATTCCATTTAGCCTGAGAAAGTTCTCTACGTTCCTTTTCGGTTGCCTTTCTTGCCTTGGCTTTTTCTATCCGGTCCTTCTCGTCGATAACAATAGCTTTACCTAAGGTAAGCATTATTAAATCAGGAGCAGGAAATTTAGGAAAATTATTAACGAAGTATGTTATAGTTCCTCTAGCTCCGCTAGTTTTACCATAAAATTTGGCTTTGTTAATATCATCAACCCAGGATTGGCCGTAACCATTATATCCTTTAGCTCTGAAAAATTGCCCGTCTGAATTACGTACTACGTATAATACTAATCCTTGGGGTAATTCTATTTCTTTCCCCTTAAGAACTTCTGCCTTTGCCATTTTAGAATAATTTTGTTCCGGGTGGGATACTTCCAAATTCACCACCATCACCAAATAATATTGGATGAGCAGTTGTTTTAAATGGAACGATCATACCCTGTGATTCGATACCCATCATCTTACGGGGAGCAAAATTAACTACAAAGAATGAGCCCCTTCCGACAAGAGATTGCATATCAGCAACATCCTGTTTTATAGCGGCAAGGATTGTTTTTGTTCCGTATTCGTCACCGAAATTGACTGTTAAGTTCAATAAGCGGGGCGATTTAGGAACTTCGGAAACAGTGTTTATTACTCCGTATACTATTTCCAATTTTTCCGCGTGTTCAAAGGAATCAAATCCTACTTCTGGTTTCATTTCTCTATTAGTTTCAACCAGAAATCCCATGTTAGATTACTCTAACATGGGTGGTTTCCAGTAGTTGTTGAATTAAAGGGACTTTTTTCTTTCTTTATGTTTTACTGATGACATTACCCTATCGCTGATAGATTGTAATGTTCCGGTTAGTGATGAAACGATGTATCTAAATGCCCTACGTGCGGGATTGTTGATCAATGTCCAAAATGCCGAAAATGGCCAGTAAATTCCCCAGTGTGTTAATCTGGATTTGTGATTTCCTGGCGAAAATTCGCTTGCCCAATAGCTTTCGTCTCTATCAATTATTCGTTGGCGTGCATCCAGAAGGAATAACCACCATTTGAATACTATCCAGCCTGCACCGATTATTACATACAGCAGGAAAAATAGTAAATCCATACCCGGATTGTGGAAAATATATCCCAAAAATCCTGACATCGAAGATTGATTTCCGCAAAAGTAGAGTAGCAAGCCAGTAACGAGTAACGTTATATTAGCTCCTAATCCCGAGGTCTCCTCCTTCTCGATAAAAGCGGTTATACAAATCATTGACGCAATTGCGAGAATCCAGAACCAGACCCCTCCGAAAATTAATAAACTTTGCATTGGCTTGTTGTTTTAAATGTGAGTGACCAGGAAAGGATTCGAACCCCTGTAAAGCTCTACGCGAGAACTTCGCCTAACCGCTCAGCACACCTGGTCATTAGATTTAAAACTAATCAACGCTACTCAAAGAACTATTATTGAACTCCTTTATTCCGGTAACTTCATAAATTATTAGTTTCTGTAAAAAATCGGGCATGTCAAATTTCTGCTCCAGAGATCTTAACTCCACTTCTAATATTACTAAATGTATACCTTCAAAAACATCAACCTCGAATTTTAATTCACCAATTTTGTAAACTCGACGAAATTTTGAAATGGAAGATTTTACCGGACCGCACTCATCAAACTCTTCTTTAGTAATTACATACTCTTCCTCTTCATTTGCTCCTTTACCTACTGGTGTTTTTTTGGTCTTATAGTAAACCGGAGGATGAAAGGTATCAATTCCATTCCTTATACTAAAACTAGAAACTTCTGATTGTTCTCGATAACGCCATCCGTCAATACCATATTTTTGATAGATATGATAATTAGCATCCGGCATCTGGATAATTTTAGGGTCCTTCCTTAGGATCCATTTTCTTTCAGTCTCTATCGGAAATCCACCTAATTCAACCATTTAATTATTTATTAATTACAAAGCAAATATACAACATATTTCTTGAATAAAAAAATCTATTGTGTTAAAATAATGTTAAAATCATTTAACATAGATCTTTCGTATTTGTGCAATGACCTCCTGGACACCTACAGAGGCCGGTTTTTTGATGTGTTCAAATAATCCTGCACGTACCCGAAATTTTGGTACCTGAAAATCCTTCTCCCCTGGATCCACATAATAGATTAGTGCAAGTTCTGGAGTTAACCAAGGTATACCATTTGCTGGGGATACCTGCATAGAAGTTCCGACTATAATACAAACTTCTGCTTCTTCTGCAGCCACTTGTGTATTATGGAGGTTCATAAAATTTAGTTCTTCTCCAAACCAAACAATATTAGGCCTCATTTGATGTCCATCCGGACATTTATCACCAATCTTTAGATCGTTAATATAAGGCTCCTTGAATTTTTCATTCACCGAACTTTTCAAGGTTGAGAGATCTCCATGAAGATGTATGATTTTCGTAGAGCCTGCTTTTTCGTGAAGGTCGTCTACGTTTTGCGTAACTACTGTTACGTCAAAATCTTTTTCCAATTCTGCTATCGCTATATGGGCAGCATTTGGAACTACACCCTTCATTTCATTTTTCCTCATGTTATAAAATTCTATAACTTTTTGAGGATCTGCGTGCCACGCATCTATCGTGGCTACTTCTTCTACCTTGAAGTTATTCCATAAACCATCATGGTCCCGGAAAGTTTTCACGCCACTCTCTGCAGAAATACCTGCGCCAGTAAAAACTAATACTTTTTTCTTTTCCATATTAATTAATGTATCTTTCAAACCTTGTAAAAGTTAAATGATATTCATTTTTCTCATCCGCTGGATGGAAATCTGCAGCGGCCATTCCAAATTCGGTATCATCAATCGGTGGGAAATAAGAATCCGCTCCTTCTACTTTAGTATGAACTTTTGTTAAGTAGATACGATCAGCATGTTTCATTGCCTGTTCATATATTTCAGATCCACCAATTACAAATCCTTCGTCTTGTGGTTCTTCATTCATTCTATAAAGAGCTTTGGTTAAATTGTGATAAACCAATACTCCCTCTGGTGCTACGAAATCTTCATTTCGGGTTACTATAATATTCAATCGGCCTGGCAATGGTTTACCGCCAAAGCTCTCAAATGTTTTCCTTCCCATCAGTATAGGTTTACCCATAGTAGTATCCTTGAAAAATTTCATATCCTTTGGAAGTTTCCATGGTAACTTATTTTCTTTACCGATAGCATTATTCTCGTCGGCGGCAACTATAAATGATATTTTCATATTCTATCCGGTTGTGATGTCTGTTATGACACCGTTGTTTATGGTTAGATTCAGTCTTGTTGGATGAAAATCATCAGTTCCAACAAAAGTTTCTCCGTCCTGTTTAACAATCCTGTAATCATATTGATCCAATAAAGCCTTTGCTTCGTTAAACTTTTTGTTTAAGGAATATCGTATTACTTCTTCCATTTTAATAATTTAATAAGTCAGAACGAAGGGAGTCGAACCCTCACCCGCAGTTTTAGAGACTGTTGCTGCTGCCATTACACCACGCTCCGATTTTTGTTTATTTATTATACAAATGTAATTAAAAAAATCGAGATAAAAAAAACTTTTTTGAACTTTTTTTTGACTAAAATAGAAAAGTCTGACCTAGGTCAGACTTTTCCAAAATATTAATAGGATTTATAGGGCGTCCACTGCAGATAGAATCTCACTTTGGTTACCTACAATAGATTTGAAATATGCTATATCGTCTTTACTCAAATTAGCAAGTGTTGATTTATCTGCCAAAATGTATTCGGCAATTTCTATATTTTCTCTAGTTGCTTCTTTTATTACCTCTGCATCTTCTGGCTTATATTTTTTACCTACAATATATTCGAATATTTTTAAATCCGCAGTAGTAACAATACCATTTTCTTTAAAATAGGTTGTAAATTCCCAATCCTTAAGTTTTAATTGGTCTTTTATAATTTGTGCAACTAATCCACAAATTCTTGTCCAGTTATCAGGAGACATTATACCAGATAAAACACCCTCATGTACTCTTGTTAATGCAGTCAATATTTGATGTGTTTCTGGTTTAGCCCCAATTGTATAGATTTTTTCCAATGCAGCTTTAATACGCTGCTCCTCTGGAAAAAATCTAACACATGTTCTTATAAGAGCATCTGGATATTTTAAATAAGTAAGAACATCTTGAAATGGTTTATTATCAAATTTAGAATAAGTAGACATATTATTATTAGATCCAGCAGATTCTTTTAAATTTCCATCTGGTCTAATTGTCATTGTATAAAGGGCTAGGTTATCACTAACCTTCCTATTAAAATCTGAAATACTTAACTGAACAAATCCGCCTTTTGTATGGGACCAAAAACTTCCTTCATTACGAATACAGTGACCCCCGGATACTATTTTACAAACCTCTGCAACAGCCTCACTTGTTCTAGCAGAGGAAACTATAAATCCCCCATCATCATATAGTATAGCAGATGCTGGTTCAAGATTAACTAATTTTTGTCTTAAATCATCTACACCAGATGTCCAGCCATCGATTTCACCTTCCCCGTCTTTAATCATCTGATCAAAGGCTACGTCAATATTTGCAAATTCTGGATATGTTGCAGGTCTATTTGGTAAGTCCTTAAAATCATCATATCTCTTTGACTTCTTGATGAATGATTCCATGGCAGTTCTCATAACAGGTTTTCCTGTTATTTTATCATTCATCTCTTTTGGCTCTAAAGTTTCTAACCTATTCGCTATATAAACCAGCTTTTTAATTTTCTCCTTATCTTTCTTATCATCAGAATCTGCTACAAGTTTATACTTTTCCCTCATTCTTTTTGGCATTAGATCCACCATTTTCTTGGCTTTTCTATTCATTACCATTTGGTCTATATCATCACTTAATACTTCTGCGCCAGGAGGGGGATCTTTTTTCTTATCCAACTTACCATAAGCATCTATTGTACCGTGTCTTAATTCACCGGGTTCGGGTTTGTATTTTTCTAATTTATCAACAAGCTCTAATAGCTTTTTAATTGGTGTTTTTTCAATAACATGGAATTTGGTAAATAAATACATTAAATCAGGCCTATTCATATCATCCAAGAATTTGGATTTTACTGCCTGATATACTGGGCTTTTAGATAATTCTAATTTTTGTTCCTCTGTTACCTCTTTAGGATCAATTTTCTTGCTTTTAGCATACTCATCAACAAGTAAAGAAATTTCAGGTCTAATTAATGTTTTCCTAGTTGGCTGTTCCCTTGGCTCTGCCATTCTAGCAGCTTTTGCCTCCACTGCACTATCAATATCTTCATCCAATTGTTTATATCCATCACCAGTATCTAATTTAGCATAATTTTCAATGGGGCCTAATTTTAATTCTTTTGGACCTAATTTAGCCTTTTCGAATTTATCTGCTATTCTTAATATGTCTTCCCATGGAGCATTTTCTAAAACATAGAATTTAGTCATTGGGTATATTAACCTGGGATTTCTCTTACCAAATTCATCCTTTACTTTAACAAATTTAGGATGATTATCTATTTCCTTCTTTACTGCATCACTTACTTTATCAACAGGTATATTTTTCTTTTTTGCGTATTCCTCAGCTAAGATCAGTTCCGCCATTTTAATGTTCTCCATTATTAACGTATCGCCGTCAAACTGTAAGAATCGTATTAGTTTTTTCATCTTTTCTCCCGGATATATAGGTTTATATATCTAAATAGAAGATGCCTAAAATTCACAAAACATTATACGAATTCTTGGTTAATGCTCCAGCTCCGGCTAAGCCAACTACTAAACCAATAACTAAACCGAGCACCCCCGTTAAACCAGCTCCTCAAAGGCCTAGTCCTATTAGAAGGGAAAGACCTTCTACTGATCCAAAGCCAATGGGTAAAAAGGAAAATGATGTTTATAATAGATTTATAAGTCTATTAAAGAAGTCTAATACGAAAGTAAAGGTTAATATTAACAAACTAAAAAATGAAGCTTAAGAAATATCTAGACTACTTAAACGAGGCATCTTTGCAGGGAAATTCTGGTGTTCCTAATAGGTATCTTAAAAATGCCGAGAGGGAGGCAGGGGATATGACCAATAGAATGAAAAGAGAAAGACCAAGGGACCTTCAGGGTTTCATGGGATTTGTATCTAGGGCTCATCGTTTACAGGCTCAATTTAAGCCACAGTTAGAAGAAATAGCGGAGGAATGTATTAGAGAATTTTATGGTTCTATATTAGATGGAGTAACTCTTAATATAAAATTTCCTGTTGCTAATGAGATTCCTAATTTAATGGAAGAACCAGAAGTAGATGTACCAGATGAATTTAAAGAGGTAGAAGACCCCGATACTATTAGAGAAATTGAAAAAAGAAAAATTCTAAAAAACTTCACCCAAGGAGAAGCAAAAAATTCTAAACTAATGCTTAATCTTCCTGAAGTAAGAGATAAGATAGTAGCTCTTATGGGAGAAGTTAATGGTAATGAATATCTGGATTTACTAAATAAAATTACAGAAATAGCATCTTTTTTTGATTGGGATATACCAATAGAAGTTCAAAAAAGTATGTGGGAACGGGATAAGAGTGGATTTTCCGGAGCTGTTTCTGTTAAATGGGAGCCAGCGGAATCAGACGAGGAAGAGGATCCTGCAGATGTTGCACAAAGGATTTTGGATTCCATGAAGGATGGGGACGATATACCCGAAGAAGCGGAAGACCTATTTAATCAAACAACACCGACTATTAATGCTTTTGGTCAAGATTTTGCAATGTTATTACATGAAGCTATTAAAGGGATTTACCAATTAATAATTTCTTTGTCTATACCAGAAAATCCGGATCAAGCAGAAACTGTTATTATGAATACTGATACTCTTGCAGACGAGTTAGAAGACCTTAGATATGGTCCAAAATTTGCTGCGGATCTAAGGGATTTTATTAATAGCTTCCCAGAATCAGACCAAATACAGAATTTAAGAGAGCATGTTGTAGGTAAACTTTCAATAATGCCAGCACAAGAATTCTTGGACTTTATGTTACTATTTTTAAATGGTGATCCAAAAGCAAGAACAAAAATGGCAGTACTAATCAAAGCAGTTCAAAAAGACTTTTCTGATTATGATGTGGATTCTAGAGCCCATGCAGCAGAAACTGAAGAAGATGATGACTATGAAGACCATGAGGATGTAGAACTCCCGGGCGCAGAAGTAGAAACAACAAATGCTGGTATAAGTGACGAAGAACTGGGGGGAATGCCAGACTCTGAAATTATGAAATTAATGGACCAAGCATTAGATGATAATAACCCTACTGAATATGCAAGACTAGTCAAATACTTGAAAGAATCTAGAGGCTATGAATAGTATTAACTTTAAGCTTTAAACACAAAGACGCGCTCCTAAACAATAGAAGCGCGTCTTTTTTATGATTACTTTATCCCTAAAAAATTCTTAATCCTTCTATGTAACTTTATTTTTTTAGGTAATGGCAAATTGGGTTTTTTATTCTCCATACCCTTCCTAATCCATTGATAATATCCGTGGAGAACATCATTATCTGTTTTAATCCATTCTCCTGATTTTTGTACGCTTTCGGTATTCCAAACATTTGAACCCTCTTCCTTACCATTTTCATTATACACTTTCCAGGAATAGTAATGATGTCTCCCACCTTCAGTATCTATAAGCTTATTTTGAAACCAGCTCCAACCTTTTTCTGAATTAGCTATCATTTCTGAAAGAGCCCTATCATAATGAGTTTTTTGAATTCTCATCATTTGTTCCCATGCTTCCCTAGCCCTTTCAATATAACTCTGAATTTTTTCGTCTCTTTGGTTTTTATTTGCATATCCACCAAACTCGAATTTAAACTTACCTTCAATATCTTCCCATTTCTGATTTTCGTCTCGGTCTGCTAAATCCATTGCATAATCTTCTATATCAACACAATGGATATCAACCTTGTATCCATTTATAGAGGTTACAAAGTTACCCTCTGCATCTATGTACTGATATGGACCATCCCAATATCCTGGTTTAGATTCGGCAAATTTTGGGACTCCTCCTGACATTCTAAGATGTCCTTCTCCACTAGGATCTTCCTTCTGGAGCATTTCAATAAATTCTCTTGTTGTCATACGAGTTGTTTTTGTTTTAGTAATAAAGGAAGGCCACTGGTAACCTTCTTCGTTTTCTCGTTGGAAACGAATGAGATTGCAGTGACCTGATTGTCGATGTCTGGTTCCCTAAAAATGGAAACATCTACCCCTAGAGTTTTTAACTTATTTGCTAAACGCATTAAGTCATTCTCTGTTTTGGTAGACAAGTAAATTAAATAATTGGAATTCAAATGCCAATGTTCAGCAGTTTCCCTGTGTTGGAAAACATAATCAATAGCTGCATGGCTTGCCTGCACCGCCTGATATCCGGGTGCTAGGTCTTCTCGTGTAATTGCTGTTAGTTTAGGAACCTAATGTGTCATGATTTGTTTTTCTTTTATATATTACAAAAGTAAAGAATAGTTACAGAATAAAAAAATCCCTAATGTTAAAAAAACGTTAGGGATTTGAACTTATATATGTAGGTGTTTATTTTCCTTTCACGTCCTTTACAACCTTAGTTGCTGTTTTACTTACTATAGAAGCATCAGAAGCAGCCTGCGATATTACATCTGCTACCTTAGCATTTATACTATTATCTACTGCATCCACCTTATCATGTAGGTTTTTTGCTTCGTTGACAATATTCTGTTTCAAATCTTCTACATGCCCGTCAATCTTATCGTGAATATCTTTTACCTCAGTATCAACCTTCTCGTGAAGAGAATTAGTTGTCTGCGTAATCCTATCGTGTACGTCGTTTGATACAGTTACGATGTCTTTTGACGCTGCCTGAACCTGTGCATCCATATAACGATGGGCATTTTCTACTCCATTTTCTACGTTCTGTAATCCAGATTTCAATTCCGCTACTGCCTTAGTGTGTTTAATTATCCACATTACAAGTAGTACTAATCCAATGACGGCAGCAGATATAAGCATGCCGACTGTTAATGATGTCATTTCCATAATTTGTTTTCTCATTATATCAGCGAGAACGCAAATTGTTTCAATAATTATTTAAGCCATTCTTTTTCTATTCTTTCCCTGTGACTTTTTATAGCAATTACAACATCATCTACTAATTTAAGTACTTCCGGTCTATCATTTCTTCCAAGTAAGGTATCTCTATCCCATCCACTGACTTGAACAGCCCTCGCTATTTCAATAACAGCTTCAAAATCTGATTCGATACCAAATTCACCTGCTATCTCATTAGCAGCCATAATATACCGGTTACCTTTAGGATTAAATGAGAGCCTTGTATTAACTATACTATCAGTAGTATCTATTATTTTATCCTTCAACGTCTTGCTCATATGGATATTCTATTTCTAATAAATCGTTATCAAATTCCCAATGATGATTGGGACACAAAGCCATTAAGTTATTAATGTCATTTATTTCACCTATAAAGGACTCATCTGAAAACCCGGACACTTCCCTTATATGACAAACTTCGGTGTGATTAGTATATCCACAAATTAAACAAGAATATGGCTTTCCTGAATTTTTAAATACTTTTCTGGCATGTGCTGATATACTAGTTCTTGCAGATTGTTGATTTTTGGTTCTAGCAAATAATTCTCCCTTTGTTACTATCTCTAAAAATTTTATACCACTCTCTGCTTTCAATCTAAAAATTTCTTCGTCGGATAAATTTATTTTACTATTTTTCTTAGTGATGCTTTTTATTTTTTCTGTATCTTTAAATCTATCTTTTTTCTTTCTATTTTTATAAGCTTCACTATTTCTTTTCTGTGCCTGACCGCAACATATAGAATCGCAATATTTTTTAAGGCGGACATTAGGTATTGAATCGGTTTCTTTTACTTGTATTATTTTATTACAAAAATTACATATATTAGGATTTTTATAATACCGATCTAAAGCTTCTTTCCGTAGCTTTCTTCCTGAAACAATTCCTCCTAGTGATCCCCTCTTAAAAGACATTCTAACTATTATATTACCTCTTATAGTAAAAATAGTTAGAATGTTCCTTAGAAGCACACCCAGGATTTGAACCTGAAACCTTCGGGGTATGAACCCGACGCGCTACCAATTGCGCCAATGTGCATATAGAAGCAGGGGATGGATTCGAACCATCGAAGGCCTTATGAGCCTATCAGGGTTATGAGCCCCGTGGGGTGGACCGCTCCCCAACCCTGCATGTGGTAATTTTAAGAAATTAGATCTAATGTGTTTAATGAAAGTAAAAACATATAGTAACACCTCGTCGTAGGCTTTCCCTAACGCACTAATCATTAGACCTAATTAATATCTTACTTCTTAGTTGGCGTAACACTTCCGGTCTTATCAGCCGCTGGCTTTGAAGTATTAGCTTTCTTTACGGTATCAGCTTTGGCAGTCTTTGCTGGAGTGCCTTTCTTTACCGGTTTCTTTACAGCAGCCTTTTTAACGGGCGCAGTAGTTTTAGTCTTCGCAGTATCTTTTCCTGCGGTTTTGGTTTGGGCCATAAGGCAACCAGTCGCAAGCATGAAAGCTGCGAATAATACAAATTTTTTCATTGTTCCTTTTGTTTTTGCTTTTGGGAATTTTTATTGAATAATTAATTATAGAAGATGCAAATATAAAATTTCATTTCTGACTAAAAAAATTTATTTTTGACTTTGATGAACTTTTTTATATCTTATATTATATATCTAACAAGATATATAAACCATGAAATATTTATGTGGATTTAAGTGTTTTTTAAATGAAGCTATTATAGATTGGGAATCCCAAAATATTAAAGATTTCTATGAAGAAACTCTTAATAACATAATAGCTAATCCAAGAAGGAATATTTCTTTCGAGGATTTGGTAAAAATTGGAGAGTCACACGAGGTCGAGATTGTACACTATACTCAATTTTATAATGATCTTCCCGATGATACCTATAGAAAAGGTGCTCCTCCTTCATTTGCTCCTTATTTTGCATTAGTTAACGAAAAAAATAGAAAGATAAGAGTAGTACTTAATGACAGTACCCAATTTATTAATGGAATGGTATTAGATGAGATCTATCACATGATGAAACATGAAAACGTTCATCTAGGACAATTAGCACATAGTGCACCCAGAAAATTGGGTGGTATGAATGTAAAGGACCAAGGAGAATATTTTTCTGACAAGGATGAACTTATGGCCTTTTCTCAAAGCGTATCAGATAAGATAATGGATAGAGCTCCAAAAGATATGGCAACTGCTATTAAATATCTAAAAGATGTAGGCTTATGGAATTCTATTAAAGGTACCGTTAAAGACCCTAAATTAATAAATAGATATAAGAAATATATTTACCTCTATCTAGAAGCAGAATTTAAGAAAAGAGCGGAACTAACTAAAAAGAAAAAGAAAATGCCAAAAAAGAAAACTAAACTAAAATCAGATGCTAAACTACAAACAATATTGTAACCAGACCTTACAAGAATCCTTATCCTACAGCGGCGGAGATGTAACTAAAATGCCTATTATTGGTAAAGTTCTTTGTGCAGAAATGAAATGGGGAGAACATACATATCCTCCGGTTGAATATGATGTAGTAGAAATTGTAGAGGATGGTGGTAAGAAATTCTATATAACAAATAAATGGTATAAAAGCAGAATACCATTAGTTATTCACGAAGACCTAGTATCTGATTATTTACCAACTATATAATATTCCCGATTGGGAAATTACTCTGCCCCCTTCAAATTCCTCTATATGAGGTAGCATAGCCTCTGCTAACTTAAGGCTCATACATTCTGCCACAAGGTTATCGCTAACTGTATCACCTGTATCAGGATCTATATCTTTATATCTTATTTCAATCATTTTCTTATCCAACCATTCATTAAAAATTCTTCTAAGTATTTAGAAGATACCCTCTTTCTTTGCTCATTTTTATAAATCCAAAATCTTTCCTCCCTCATAGTTTCTTTCTTTCCCCTACTCCATCCTAATGATAAATATTTTTCTAATTCAACTGATTCTATCCTCAGAACTTCATCTCCTCTATAGATCCAATATCTACCAAATTGAGAATTATTTTCACCAGATTGCTTTATTGAATTAGCAGTTCCGATTTTTTTCTTAGCTTCCTCTGTATGAAAAATCCCTTTAGTATCCGGAATTTTTCTAGTTCCTTTTTTATCAATTGTCTCATTAAGAATATATCCTAAATCTATAAACTTTTGTTTAAAAGAGGAATCGTTATCTAATTTTTTTCTGAACCCCTTATGACCCGCATCAGAAAATTTCTTGATATGCTCGTCAGACAATGAAAATCCTCCATTTCCTCCCTCCACTAAATTCAGGCATAATGGATTTTTTAAAAGATCTGAATTAACAATTTCTCTTTCTCTGGCATCAAGAGAGATTCTATCTGAGAGATATTCTAGAATCTCTCTCTTATGATTTTTTCTTCCGTATTTTTTTAGTGAATGTTCAATTACTATACCACCACCTAAATATCCATCATTTAGATTATCTGTGGAGTGCATACCAATATAAAAACTACCTGTAATACAACAGGTAGTCTTATAAATAAAATGGTATTTACGTTGATTTGTTTTTCTAACCTCTTTAAGTTGCTCACTATAATATTTTATTATTATAGTGAGCAACTTAAAAAAGTTTCTTTGATGGAGCCGCGGGGAATCGAACCCCGGTCCAAAGAAAGAATCCAATGAAAATCAATTACAGGCTTCGTCCGAATTTTCTATATCGGCTAATATCCGGTTTGATGTAAGTGAGAACCAACACCGGTAAACAACTTGGTCTTAGAGTTATTTTGGAGGGGCTCTAACCTGTGACCCCTATTAGTAGCATTTCTGTTCCTAGGTTGTCTATGCAGAAACCCGAAGGGACTACGCTATTGCTAGCTCGTCCTGACTAACGAAAGACATTGCGTCTTCGAAAGTCCAAGTTGACATTTCGTCGTTTATTGTTTGATACTTGATTAAGGAGTATACATCTAACTCCGCCTGTCTCTCAAAGAACTGCAATTTCCTGTCAAAGCCGGTCGGCCCCAGATAATTGTTTTGTAATTATTGTTTTGTTATTGTATTATATATGCAAATTTAAGAAAGAAATTTCATTGGTCAATGAAATATTTTTGACTATTTTAAACATTTTTATTTTTAATAGTTGGCTTTGGTACTTTAGGAAACCACTGAGCCAATTCTTCTTTTGTTACTCGATTGCTATCGAGTAAATGTTTAATAAAAGCCTGATGTTGCCGATGTAATATAGTTCTCCATCCCATAATTTTAAGTAACTCAGTAGTAAATTTATCCTGCTGATTTAACTTACGTTGAAAGGTAGAAGTGGATCTATCTTGTGATGTTGCTAATTTTGACTTTGACATTTAACGTTTTTGTTTTACTACCTGAAATATTGTTCCTAAATCATTACTTGGTCCCCAAAAATTAACTTTCGTTCCGAAAATTTGGTTAATGTATTCATATTTAAACTCAAATCCAGGTCTTTGGTCTAAACATGTTACATACAAGTGTTTAATAATTACTTCATCGATTGTATTTGTATACTCGCTATCAATCTCTAAAGCATAGTTCAAAAGATCATAATCTAATTCTTGGATCCTAAATTTACCTTGCCATTCGTTTGTAATATTAATCTCTTCCTCGTTTTTAATTAACTTAATATCACCAGTTGGACTCATCCAACCATTACCATGACGTGTTTGATAGCATCTGGTAACATAATAAATCTCTGGGCCTATTCCTAACTTCTTACAAATTTCAATTGCATTTTTGGAAGTTGTATTGGCATATGTAACATTAGGAAAGAAACCATGATCCATATCAAGTAAGATACCTTGTGACCCCTCGAAAATTAATGTATCGTAATCCATCAGCATTTCATACGGAGCAATCTCAAATAAATTCCTATCAATTTGTTGATCGAAATATTGTAATTGATCCTCAACCATATCAAGGTATTTACCGCTATCATGGTCCTGGTCTTTTACCATTTTCCAATAATAGTTTGAAATACTCATAAGTTTTGCCCGAACAACATGAGGATATTTAAAATCTATCGCATATAGTTTGTATGGAGTTTCTAAACTACGTTTCATGGTTGTTCCAATTCCCATTCCACAACTACCATGTTTATTTAATCCTTCCTTCAATCTTCCATAAGCCCAATCATATGGTGTTGTCATCTTTACAAAAGGGTGAAAGTAATTTTTAGGTACTATTCCCTTCCCTTTTAAAATATCCAGTTCCACTGCCATGGAATTTAGATAGGCACAGCAATGTTCGGTGTAGTAAGTAGGAATTCCTCTCATAGAACCACTACCATAATTTGAATGGATATGTTTTTTTCCATTGAGCATAACGGTATGTCCTACTTGTTGCCCGCCAGAAAATCTGACTACGATCGGGTTATCAGAAGAAAAGCAAAGATAGTCCACCGTCCTACCTTTGCCTTCATCTCCGAATCCTAGTCCTAAGACTATTTTCGCTTTCATTTTTATAACATTGTTGGAATATCCATTGGTGGTGTATCAACCACTTTAACATCCCCGTTAACAATCGTTACGTGTTTTGCATCAGCACCGGTAGTGTTCTTAACAACGATGTCGGTAATAACACGAGAAACTTCGGTGTAATCCTTAACCTCAATACATTTTTGGCCAAGTAAATCTTTCCAGTATGGAATAGACCTTTGTGCACCGCCGCTATGTAGAAGTACCAGATGATAAACATCATACATTTTTTCTGCGGCTGCTAATACTTCGCGGTCAGTCATTGACTGATGTCCAGGAGTTCCCATGATCTCATCAATCACTCTTCCTGGTAAGGATGTAAGTCCTGGTTCATCACCAACGGTGAATAAGAATCCTCTTTTGCCCCTTTTGTTATAAGAGTCAATATCGGTATGGAAAGCAGCGAAGTAGTGTGCTAATAAATAGCTCTCACCGGCATTTCCGCCTCCCCCTTTTTCTAGCCATGTCCTGGTAAGCCAAAGATCAAGCTCAGGGTCTCCACTTTCAAACTGTCCAACCTGTAAAGGACTCTTATCACATTCGTGATCTCCGATGGCAAGGAATAAAAGACTTGGGTCTGGTATTCCGTTTTGTATCAGTCCTCCCATCATTTTTGGTAATCCGTCTTTTACCATATATTCCGGTATAGACATCATACTACCTGTTACGTCAAGAGAAAGGATGATAGGTACACTATTCGGATGTTCCTTAGAATCAAAGGCTTCCCTTTTGATTACACCCTTCGGTGACATCGATTCGTGTATTTTACCAATCTTACTTTGTGTAAAGGTATCAGCAGTACTTTTTGTATAGAACCCAGAAGACTCTGCCCTTATGCTTCTGGATTTGGAATTATAATCTCCGTATCCCATGATGGATTATTTTTTAGTGCCAAATAAAAATTCGTACCGGTTTTTGGCAATATCCAGTGCGATTTCGAGATTGCGGATCTCAAGTCCGATTGTGAGGTCCTTAGCCACAAAGTTATCAGCGTTAAAGTCTGATGCTAGCACCAGGCTATCGGCGGTGGTTGGAGATAAATCCAACATACCATCGCGGTCCCTCTTTTTCCTCTTTATCTGAGTTTCCAGATCTTCTACTTTCCTTTTGTAGATAAGCTCTGCATCTTCAGAGATAGAAATTGCACGGTCCTCGCGGATCTTTTTGTTGTTACGTGTAAGGGTACTCATAAATGCACCTCCCGCACCTGAACTGACCAGTACTGATTCTTCGTGGCCGATTGTTACTACTTCTTTGTTTTCCATTTTTTGTAAACTTTATTTTGTTTAAAATGATATGCAAATATAATGACTCTTTTTTGCGTAAAAAAATATTTTTACGCCATTATAATTATCTTAACGAAGTTTTAACTCATTGGGGTTTTCAAGTTCGGTATCCAATTCTTTGTTAGCTAAATGGATCATTGTAGTTACCATATCTACACCGGTATTTCCTTTAACCTCATTAATTTGTGCAAATGTTGCTTGGGTCATTACTTCCCGGTTGGTGGCATGATCGACCACCGTTATTTTTAATGTTCTCATATTAAATTCTTTTAGATCTCCAGTCGATGTATTTCTTAACTTCTGGATGCGTGAGTAATAATTCTTTGGTATTATAATAATATCCCATATCCTTCTCCGTGATGAAGGTGTGAATTTGTTTATGGCACTTAGATTTACAAATCCAAAGTCCATTATTACACATATACTCTCTAGTATAAATTTTCTTAAACCATTTATTACTATGGAGAGTTCGGGGAATTAGATGATGGAAATTTAGATAATCATGAGTAGACCCACAAAGTTCACATGCTTTTGGCTTCTCATTAGTAGAAGTAACTTGCTGCAACTCTGTGTGTCTCTCCTGTTTCATTGTCTCGTATAATATAATCTCCGCACTCCGCACTTTGGATTGTGTGCGGTTTATTATTCCAAGTAACAGTACTGCCATCTCTACGAGTATATGCACCGGTTATACTAGTTCCACTTCCTTTTGGAAGATGACTATTCTTTCCGTTACTATAAGTAGATTCTTGAAGTAATTGTCCGTTACGATAGATGGCTTCTTTGATTGTATTACCATCCTTATCAGTAGTGGTAGTTTCTCTTACAATCGATCCTTTATTTTTGGATCCGAATAAACTTTCCCAAAGTCCCATATAAATTATTTTAATTAGTTACTAGTCTTCCCAATTGCGTCTCCTCAAGTAATCTTTCCCTTCACGCCTTAATTTTCTACGCAGACGAGTTTTAGCATATCGTCTAATGGATGGGTTGTTCTTGATGTAGCAATAAATATTCGCACCGTAGACGGCGTCGAATTCCAAACCGGATTTGAGTATTCCTTTCTTGTTCATATGTTACAAGACCCAAAGGATCATTGTAACTGTTTGGTTTGTGTACATAATGTTATATCATTTCTATATCTTCCCTCTGGCTATTTTTAAGCCCGATTAAGATATAATTAAGTCCATTTTTAATAATAGGAGGCATTTCATTCTCGGTAGAAAATTTCAATAAAGATTCTACTTCTAATTTTAGTCCATATAGAGTAAATCTATGGCTATCTGGAACTACTTGCATAAAATTAGCATTAGTTGGTTCATGATCTTTTTTCATGTTTTCCAAAGCTTCTTGAAGAGCTTTTGTTATCTCATCATCAGGAATTCCACCCATGTCACTTCTACTAAAGAACCCTAGTTCCGTAAATTTACTTTTGTGAGTAAGAGACGAGATTCGAACTCGCGACCTCCGACTTGGAAGGACGGCGCTCTACCAACTGAGCTACTCTTACATGGGGATCCTCCCAATTAACCTCACGTCCTTTTACTCTTGGTTTACAAGTCTTGTGGACTTGCTGGTCAACGTTTCCGTTGAGCGGACTTATCATACTAAGAAGACGCTCAGTACATAAGTCTTGCATTTCTCCAAAAGAGGATCCTTTGAGCGGAAGACCGGGTTCAAACCGGCGACCCCAACCTTGGCAAGGTTGTGCTCTATCAACTGAGCTACTTCCGCAGATGGCTACCTAAAAATAGAGGATGTAGATTTTCACTAACACGATTTAGCGGCCTCTAATAAACTTCGCCAACTAGTTTTAATTTTACTTTAGTCGTCCTCGAAACTAGTAAATAGTTTAGTGAGTTTAAAACTCCAAGACTTTGGGAAATCCGCTAGTCTTGACGATACTTTAGCTAATTCAATAGCTTCCTTTTTCTTTTTGGCCTCAACAAATTGATAAGGCGCCTGGTAACCAGCTCTGTGGTACCAATCCACTCTCCAAAGCGGACGTTTTTGTTTGGTATTCATGTACGATTGTTAGATCAGTACATTCAACCTGGAGATTTGTTTTTATTCATGAGCGGATGACTGGATTCGAACCTGCAACCCCCGACTTGGAAGGACGGTGCTCTACCAATTGAGCTACATCCGCTTATACTACTTAACTACGAAAAATGTTCTATCGGTATCTTCAATATCATACCTTTCATAGGTACCTAAACCACCTGCAATATTTTCTGCCTCTGCAATATGGGAATCCGTATCTGGAATAACAATATAAGTAAAATCGCTCCAGGGATATTCCATCACATCACCTTTTTTGTTTTTGGGAATTTCCTTATCTTCTTCTTCCTCCTCGTCAAGATCCTCATCTTCATCACTCCAATTGGAGTCTTCATTAAAGTTTCTTAACCAATTCCCGAATTCAAATACTTCTTTATCCTGTATCTCTAACTCCTTGATCTTCGTATATACTACTGTTGACATTCTTATAAAAACTTTTATTAGGAAATATTTATTATATTTTTAGCTTGGAAGAAAATTTTCTCATCATAATATAATCCATGCTCTTTACTCTTAACCAAATCATTATCTATTCTGGCAATAAAATTTCCTTCATGAATTTCTTCTATCTGAACCCAAAATCTTTCACCAGAAGCTGCAACCTTTACAAAATCGCCCTCCCCTAATATTTTAATCTCATCTTCACTGGGAATAAGAAATGTGGCGGGATACAATTCATTTTGTTTCACTCCATCTAATAATTCCGGTTTTTTTATTTGTGCCATATTACTCATACGGTAAATAATAATTTTGTTTCAATATAAATTAATAACGCAAGATTAAGAAAATCTTGCGTCATTTAAAAATTTATTTTGTTAACTAAACGTTAATGTTCATAAATGATGAAAGATTGTATCTCGTAATTGCCTTCGGAGTTCTTTTTCATAAGGGCTTCAGCTACGTAATTCTTGCCGTCGCCCGCTGTCCCGGGAAGTCCAACGAAGGCTGCACTCATATCTGCTGCGCCGCCCATTCTCCTGTTGCCAGTATCTTTGAATACACAAGTAGTATTTTTACCTTCTAAATTCTTAAAAGATAGTTTATAGTCACCGTTTCCAGCCATTTCTGCTGTCCAAGTAGCTCCTTTAATTCCACTTGTATCTAACTCACTATCATCATCAACTATCTCCGCAGTAGGCTCTTCGGCTTCTACATCAGCTAGGTCTTCTGGGGGAACGATTGTTCCAGCTGCTGCAGTATTATCCGTAACATCTAGTGGTCCGTCTTCTGCGCCAATGACTTCATCGCCAGCATCAGAACCAGTATTACTAAATTCTGTACTTCCAGCTAATCTCTCTTGTAGTGTTTGTAGATATTTCATAATCTTAATCAGTTATATATCCTAGCATTTCCAAAAATTCTACATGCCCTCGGTTAGGAATTAAGGGCATTCATTATAAACTTCTTAGAAGTAGCTCCCACTATTTTTTCTGTCTCCACACCATCCTTGAAGAATATTAAGGTTGGGATACTCCTAATGCCATATTTTTGGGATAATTCAGGCTCTTTATCCACGTTAACTTTATATACAGAATTACCTCCTAACTCTGTATCTATTTGTTCCAACATAGGACCCATGGCTTTACAGGGCCCACACCAATCGCTTGAAAAACATAAGATAAAATCTTTTTTGGAATCAATTGATTCCAAAATCTTTTCTTTTTTTGTATATTCCATAACTATATTTTATATTATTATATCAGACCATCTATATCCAGATTTGATTGAAGATAAGTATGTATATTTCATATCAGGAAATAGATTTAATATTTCTTTATTCTTTTTACCCTCCTTTATAAGTTGTTTTATTTTTGTAATAATTTCTATACTATATAAAGATTTAGAACGTAATGATTTTTTAATTTGATCACTTCTTTTTGACCTTTCTTTTTTATCTAATTTATTCCAATATTCTTTTACCTTATTACTTCTTTTTTGTTTTTCTTCAATATATCTATCCCCGTATAATTTTTTATAATCTATTCCTTTCTTAGATTTTTCTAATAATTGGTTAGTTATTTTTTCTTTTGTCGCATCTGAATGTTTATAGCCAATATTACCTTCACCACCAAGAGTAGAATTCATTCCATTGTTAAATGAATCATATTTTTTAATATATTCTATTTCCATCTTAAGTAGATTAGTAAAATCTGTTTCTATACTTTCGATTGATTCCATCAAAAAATTCTCTATTCCATACTTTCTAATAGAATTATATAATTTAGATTTGTGTTTTTTATTTTTCGCCCGGGAAATATGTTCATCAAATCTCTCATTTAGAGATTTTTTAGTACACCCAACATAAATTTTATTATTTACTAAATTAGTTATTTTATAAATATTTCCCATTATTTTAAACAAATTTTGTAAAAGTTTTTAAATATTATAGATTTCATTAGGTCCTTTTCTGGGTGGAATTGAAGCCCCCATATAGATTTCTCTTCATGGTGAAATCCTGCGATAGGAGTTTCTCTTGTAGAGGCTATTAATTTACTCCCATTAGGCTCTTTATCTAGCATATAAAAATGTTCCATTTTAACCATTTGGTTAGATGGAGCTGGTAAATCTCCGTAGATCTCATCCGGGTATATTTCTGCAATAACCTCTGATCCTTCACCCAAATCAAATCCTCCATTACAATTAATTAAATTGCTTCCTAAATGAAGTCCTAATATTTCATTTCCTAAGCATATACCTAGTATTGGTATATGCAGATCCTCTATATACTCAGGTAAGGCCGGTGGATTTTCTCCTTGGTCTAATCTTCCACCCCCTATAATTAAGCCACAATATTTATGTATCTTATTACCTAGTGAATCAACATCTTCTTGTTCAAATTCATCAAATGGAATTCCTATCTCCGTTAATGCCTCTGCAATCATGTGCGGAGATTTTTTCATGCGGAGCAAAGCCAATTTCTTCCTACTCCATTTTTTAAATTCTAGGATCCTTCTACTCATGTATTATTTATCCTCTAAATAGGATGAAATTCTATCAGGAATTAAGGATACAAATACCTTCTTTTTGCCGGTTTTTGATATACCCCCAGTCTCTATATAAAAGTCTTGATCTGTTATTATTAATCCGCATGATATTATACTAAGATAGTTATCCCTAACCATATAGGTCCTTAATAATTCTTCTTCCTCTTTCCATTTTATTAGATCCCTTAAATACCTATTCGGATCACTATTTGGAGTAGGCTTTTTAATTGTTGGAATTTCTTCCAAATATGGAATTACCCTAATTAATTGGTCAGTAGTACTCTGAATGTTATCAAGTCCATTACTAATATCAACATTTTCTCCCTCGATTTTAGTAATAACAAAAAAATCTGTGTTTAGCATTAGATGCTGTTTAATGGAGCTTAATCTCAGCTCGTCTATATAAGTAACTACTACTCCATTACTTAGTATTTGGTTATCCGCAACTCTAAAATTAATAGTGAACTTACTATGCATGGCTTGATTTTTTACGAGGTATTAATTCTGGATCTTTTAAATCTCCAGCTTGGAAATATATTAAATCCTCCCTCATCTTAACTTTTCCATTTAACATTTTTCCCTTTTCGATTACAAAGTTTTCTGCAATCGCCTTTATGACATCCTTCTTTGTCATAAATCCTGTTATTTCATATTTCCATGAAACATTTTCACATAATTTTATCAATTCCTCTAAGGACTCTTCATTGAGGAAGACGTGGCGGGGATCTGGCATCATTCTACATAAGAAGAATGCACCATAATTAGAATCCAATCCTTCTTTCCCCCATCGATAATTTGCTTGTGAATCCCAATCATTTTTCTTAAGTAAAAGAAAATTGGAAGTAAATACTGTAGTCTTAACCTGAACCTTTTGGCCTGCTACAAATAAATCTCCGTCATCCCATTCACCTTTTTGTCTTAATATAGTTTCTGGTAATTCTAAATCATAGTCAAGTTTCTTGAAAAATTCATATACACCAAACTCTCCTAGTTTACCAAGGAACGCATCGAGCATTGTTTTAAATTTATCTCTAGATGAATTTTTAAAATGACCATTATAAGCATTATCATAAGCCCACCTTAATGAGCTAATAGCATACTTATTTACGTTACTGGTCTCTTTGAATTTTTTTGGAGCTGTCACAAAAAGTGCATTTCCACTCTCTGTTAATCTGTGGAACTCTCTACTATTATTTTCCAATTAAAGGAAATTTAAAATGTTCTTAATCTTATTATAGCAACGAAAAAATAAAAATTTCAATTATTGTTGTAAACCACTACCACTTCCAGGCAATGGTAATTCTCTACCACTTCCACCTATTACCCTTCCTGTAGTTGTTGCAATTTCATTTCCTAATTTCAATCCAACTAATAGTTCTGGATAGCTTTCAATTAAACTCATTACTTCTTCGATGAATTCTGAATTATTGGTTGCCGAAGCTCTAGTTATCATATGGGTTATTTTGGAATTTAAAATCACTACTTCATCTTTTTGCATTGCAGGAATATCTCTTCCCGTATATTCAATTTCGGATTTTGTCCTCATTTTTTTAGACATAGTATCTTGGTACCATTGTTGCTTCCTTTGGCCTGGGTAATCTAGTTCTGGATAAAGAGTTTTTAATATAGCGTCATCCGGTATTAATACATCTTCATTCTCCGATAAAAAATTGACGTATTCAGAGTATTTTTTCATGCTTTATATATCTTTTTTATCGCCAATGTATTTTTGGTCAAGCTTCTTTCTATATCCCTGAATTTTTGTACACATCTCATAATCCTCATAAATTATCATGTCATCTAGGCATTTTGTTAAACATCCGCTCCATTCCACCTTTGCCATTTTAAATGTGACAATAGAGCTTGGAGATTCCACTTCAAAACATTCTACTGCACTTAAGTCATTATCGAGACCGAAAAATATAGAATCCACTATAGTATATACTATTTCTGGGTCTTTTGATTCAACCATAGTTTTTAATGAGCGATCACCATCATTCTTAAACCTTTTTAACTTTCTTGACATAACCATAAACCTATTTTTATTCCTCGTCAGGATCAAGGACTGGCGGTTCCTTTGGCACTTCAGGTTCTCCAAAATACTTGTTCAGTTCCTCTTGGTTGAATAGTACTCCAGGCTGCATGTACTTTAAACTTTTAACAGTATCCAAATGATAAAAATGTCTCAAAATTGGTTCGCACCATTCATAAATTTCTTTTAGTTTTGGTTTAATATCTCCTTCATTAATTCCTTCCCTTTCCAGGAAAGTTATTACCTTATCGGTAAATCTATTTATATCTTCTGCTTTTATTCTATAATTCTTGTCTGCCTTAAGAGATTTTTTAACAGGTGGTTTTATCACTCTAATTAATTTCTTAACTGATCTCTTTCTTAAAATGCCTTCCTCCCCGATATAATGATTAACAAATCTTTCCATTACATCCTGCATGGTGATTAATTTATCATACCCAGCAAATTTTTTCTTGGAAAGGTCCCTTATACTTTCAAGTGCAGATTTTTTCTCTTCTGGAGTTTGTCCGTGTACAAGCCCTTTAATAGGAGGAATGATTTCCTGCGTAAATGGATCATTTGCAACCCTAGGCAAGTATCTCATAATTTGATCTACTATATCCAATTTACGGGCTTCCTCCTGTTCAAATAATTGATATGACTTTATAATGTGCATACTAACTATTTATCCTAATTTATATTAGGATAAAACATCAAAAGGTACAGATTCCAAAGAATCTATTATTTGGACAATTGTTTTCCAATCTGGATATTCATCGGACCCGAATTGTATCCATTTACCCTCAAATTCCGGTTGGCCGTCTTTGTGATGGTCATCTATAAGATATTGTCCTTTAACCAGGGACTTATTTCCACATAAAATGGTCTTTTTCTGAGCATCAAAGCCTAAATTATCCCTTACCCATTGGGCTTTTTCATTATAACAATTTAGATTATGAAAGGATGGCCTAGTAAGGACCCAAACGTCATATTTTTCATCTAAATACTTATATGATTCTATTGCTCCTGGAAGGGGCTCTAGTTCCCTCCAAAAACCCTCCTTAGATTGGGGAAATTCAATCTTTTCCCTCCATTTTGCAAAGCCTTTGTCGTAGTCAACAAGGGTTCTGTCCATATCAATGTAAATCCTAGCTTTTTCCATATAAATTCCAATATCTTTTTGCTCTTTTATAATCGTCTTCGGTATCAATAGAAATATATTTGCCCCAGCTAGATATGGATATAATCTTTAATCCGTTATCTAACCAGGTTAATTGTTCTAATGATTCAACCATAGAATTTAAAGAAGGCTCCATTCTGGCTATCTTTTCTAAGGTCTCTTTTGTAAATCCATATATTCCTACATGTTTACCTAATCGTGGTATCTGCCTATAAATAGGACTTCTAGTAAAGAAGATTACTTCGTCCCAGTCGGCCTTATATAATTTTACATGATTACGATTATTCAAATCCCTATCATTCGATGATATGTCGAGAGTATAAATAAGTTCGGGATTTTCCCCTAATAGGTCTATCATTCGGTCTAAATCCTTTGGAACTACAAATGGTTCATCCCCCTGAACGTTAAGAATAACACCTTCTAAATCGTCCATAGAAGATATTATTCTTTCGGTTCCGGTAGAACACTTTTTTGTTATACGACATTCACATTCGGGAGAAACATGGTCGAAGATCTCCTGGTCCTCGGTCAATACAATTATTCGTACATTATCTAATCGTTGGCATCCTTCTATTGTTCTTTGCAAAACGGATTTTCCATGGAGGTCTAACATAAGCTTTCTAGGTAATCTAGTACTGCTTAATCTTGCCGGAATTAAAATTGTTGCCCTTGACATTTTATTCGTTATTGTTTTCCTTTCTCTTCTTATCTTCCCCCAGAATAATATCCGCAATAATTTTTCCATCAGGAGTTAAGAAAAACCTTTCTTCTCCATCATCCCCCGTAATAGAATCCAATAAACCTTTCTCCCCTAAAGCTTGTAAAACAGATTGAGCTGCAGAGTGAGTAATGACTTCTATCATTTGGTCTTCTGTCAATTGGAGCGATTCTCCATTCAACCAATTTGGTAAAACATTCTCACACAATTTGTTAAAGAATATCTTTGGGTTAATCTCTTCCTCACTAAAGAAGTTATCTTCATTAAGGGTATTCGTTACTTTATGTGAGTAATCCATAACAGGTTCGGGGAATGTAAAATCCTCGCTGAAATCAAAATTTTTCATTTCTAATATTTATATTTTGCCATATTGACAAGAAAGTATATAATGATTCTATCAAAAACCAACGAAATGTTTCTTGTGAAGTATTATAATAAAACGCTAAAGTTTTTGAATTGGTTAGAGAATAGACATTACTAATGTACATACACCCAAGAAGAATAGGATTGATATAGCGAGCGCTAATCTTTTATATGTTCTTTCTGTTTTCTCTATTACAGAAATTTCTTCCTTCTCTTTATTCATAACAATTATATGAAATTGTCGAGAAAAGATTCGTTAGGGAACCTTTAAATTTACTTACCTTTGGATTTTCTTTTTTGCTCTTCCATGTACTTAATAGCAGCTAATCCTTGTGCATGAAATGGATCCATTAGATCTGGCTCATAAGGAGATTTTTTAGCTGCTCCTTTTTTGGATGGGTCAATCCCAGCTTCCTTATTCATCGCATCAAGTTTCTTCTTGATAGATTCTAGGTATTCTTGATTAGTCATAACAAAAGAAGAAATGAGCCCGCAAGAGCTCATCTCAGTTTATATTTAAGTTTGTTTGATTACTCCTCTTCTTCCTGTTCTTCTTCAGGGGTGTCTTCGATCTCATCTTCAGTTTCATCGTCCTTTGAATCTGCTGGTTCGGCATCGTCATCTTCACCACCTTCGGTATCTTCAGGTGCAGGTGCACCCTCTTCTCCACCATCATCTGTTGGAGGCATTGCAGATGCATCTGTGCCATCTCCCGCTGGTAAAGCTGTCGCATCTCCACCACCTTCACCTTCGAAGTTCCTAAAATATTCTTCAATGTGATCTAGGTAATCTGCTGCCACCGCGATCTGTGCTAGTGTATAAGCATCTACTGATACGTTAGGATTACTTTCCATCAACGATAGAGCAGAAGAAGCATTATAAGCAGCTGATTTAAGTTTTGCCTTAATCATCTTAACACTGGAATCGTCAGTAGTAGATAACTGCTCATCAAGACGAACGAACATATCGAAACTATTAACACGGTTTTTAACGTTTTTCATTTGCTAATTTTATTTATTTATATATCTATTTTCCAATAAGGTTTCCCTTGATACTAGAAATTTTTAAACTCTTTTAGATGCTTTAAACCATTAGAATTTATTAAACCCTCCTTTAATAGGCTTCTTAGTCTTGCAACCTCACCAAAATCTCTTTTATCTAATGCTATATCTATCTTATTTAAAATCTCCCCATTATTCATCTCTTTTTCATGATACTCTAAGTCTCCCTCTCCTGGTTCTTCCTCATCATCATCTATACCCCTATATCCTTCCACCGCTACTAGCCCCCCATTTACTCCTGCCTGTAGTAATATCTCCCTAATAGTCTCATCCATATCCTCATTACTTAGCTCTGAATGATCAATAGTATTATCACTTAGTACAGGAAATGCACCACCAATGAAAGCCATGGTATTTTCATAGTCGGTTACATTATTTACTGGGCATTTAACAGAAACATGTCTTTTACTAGGATGTCTTTCTTGCCAGTATAGCTCGACCATAGGTACCTTATCATAGTCCTCATAAACAAATAGAGAAATCATACTATCTTCTTTATAAGGGGCTACATAACCTATAGATCCTTTTTTAGTAGTATGTTTAGAAAAGTGTAAATGTGTATAATTACTATCTAGAAATCCACCTAAACAATCAACTAACCCTAACATTCCTTCCTTGTAATCTGGTATCTCAGGGATTTGATATTCTTCCATGCGCGTGCGTATATCTATTATATATCTTTTTTATAAATTGGGGATCATCAATGTACTTGTTAGGTAACCATCCTATATACTGTACTAGATAATCTTCGACTCCGATATTACATTCGTAATAATTTTAGCACACTTTTTTAAAAATGTTTCATTTAGTTTGTATTTTTTCAGAATTTTTTGATTATATTTGCAATAACTTATAAAATTTGATTATGGTTAATGAGGTTTTGATGTGGGTTAAATGGCTTTATAATGATTCCTTATACCATCCTTATTTAGTTCTATTTTTGGCTGCTTTCTGTGGAGGAGCACTAGGTACTGAAAGACAGAGTAATGGCCACACAGAAGCCGGAAGAAGAACTCTAGCAATGGTTTCCTTAGGAGCATGCTTATTTACAATCTTGCCAATGTTACAAAATGGTTTATCTGATCCATGGAGGATGGCTGGGCAGGTAATAACAGGAATTGGATTTATAGGTGCAGGGGTTTTAATAAGGGACAATTTTAATGTTAAAGGATTAACAACCGCATCAACAATATGGGTAGCGGCAGCAGTGGGGGTATGCTTTGGAGCAAATCGTCCAGATATTGCATTTTTTGTTACTATATTTTCAATATTTATACTATTAACAAATAAATTTGGAAATATTTTTAGAAAAAAGAAACTTGATGATGATGAGGTAGAGATTAAAACAAAAACTAATATTTAATTTCTTTCTGCTTGTAGATCTAATAATCCTGGTATTCTAGCTAATACAGATTTATAAGTTCCCATAGAAAGAACCTTATAAAAATTTTTTATTTCAAACCTTTTTACTGGAATAGGAGAATTTTGAAGAAGAAATAGATTTCTGGACATATCAGTCCAAGAGTCCCAGGTTTCTTCTCCAACGTTTTCTATTTTTTTCATGAGGTCCTCTATTGGTTTCTTAAGACTAGATTCTGCAGGCTTAACAACTAAAGTTTGGTAAATATCTTTTAATGTTTCATCGGACGCATAGTTCAATGATTTATAGATAGCAATCAATAATTCGTTACGATCTGTCTTATTAACATAACCTTTTACCGGTTTAATAAAATCTTCATCACCTTCTACTAATCTTTTAATATAAGTAGTATCCCAGCTTTCCAAGAAATTTTTAATGTTGGATTTTGCACTTCCCCAATCATTCTGGGTAATCATTGTAATAAAATTTTTACCCCTAAGGGTTTTATCCAAATCTGGATTTTGTGATAGTATCCATCCTTCTCTTTTATCTGGATCCATACTATTCCAGATAGTATGGATCCATGCCATAAAAAGATGTAATTAATTTATTGTTACCAATAGATCTAAGAGAAATCCCCAAATCCTCGGCAGCTTGCATTAAATACGTATCAGTAGATTTACTAATATTATTAATGATATAATCTATAAGCTCCTGTCTATTAATAGGGGTAAGACCAATTCCTTCATTTAAAAAATTACTCAATCTCCTAATATTTGGCATTTCTAATTTTTTATCCTTTATAAAAACCTTTACTCCAACACCAAGTAAATTGGGCAATAGAATTCGGTTCGTCAGCATACCAAATACTAACATTTGTAGTAGTCATTGGTTCTTCCCCCTCTATCTGAGTAGGAAATCCCGATATTAAATCATTTATTGAAATCCTTTCGGGTAAAGTTATTTCATAATCCTCATCTTCTAATGCAGTCTTAATTACATCTGCTTTTATACCCAAACTACTTAAATAATCCACAAAATCACTAACAACTAGTACCTTTGCTTCATTTAGTTCTGTACGAAGTATAAGAACGGCTATATTATTCCTAAATAAGGATGGGCTTCTCTTAACCTTAAAACTGCTAAATTCATCAAGGTGTTTCATATTTTCTATATATCTAATACTTATTTATTAAAAGCTATATCCCTTATAAAAAATCCAAGTGCTGGATTATATTTTTTTTAAATGTTTCATTGTGTTACTTATATTAGATCATCAGGATTAACTTCCTCTGCCTGCTTGAAATTAACAAGATTAAATAATCCAACCTCAGGCAAATATGAAAGTGTTCTGTTATCTATTCCCGGTATACCGAATGGGTCAAGAGGTGCACCCTCATCATTAAAATCTGTTATCCTAACATCTCTAGTATTTAAAAAGTCCATATTACCAGTAAATCTTTTCAATGCACCTGTATCATATTTTTTAAATAGTGAGAAAAGTTTTTCTTTTGTAATTTGTGTAGGACAAATAAATTCATAGTATTTTAATGTTGGCGGTTGATCTGTACTAAAATATTCGGTATTTATATAAACAAAATAATTGTTTTTGTTGAACCTCTTTTTGATACTTAGTAGAAATTTTTCTTCGTCACTAGTCTCCATTACATTTTTACTAGCAATCCTAAATGTAATTTTTGTGGGAGGTAATAGTAATGCTTGTGTCCAGCTACTTAAGGATTCATTAAATACCATTCTATGCGGAACCATTTCTGCATAATTAAAAATACCAATATCTTGATGAAAATAAACGTAATTCTCATTACTATAATCTTGGTCCATTACTTTTATTGTAATAAGTTCTCCCCTGATTTTTAGCCCTATTAATTTATTCTCTGTTAGCTTTGGTAATCTTCTTAAGTATTCTCTAGAACCTAAATATATTGGTGTTTTGTAAATTAAATTGATCCAAGGATTGCTTTCATCTATATTAAACAAGAAACCACTTTCCCCTTGATCCTCAATAGATTGGTCTAATGCAGCTAGAATAGAAGGGAGATTTTCTTCTATATTAATTTGAGTGGTTCTATAATTATTAACCTGAAATATTAATCCACCAGCAAGACCCATTAGTTCCTGTGTCCATGGACTAATAGCTTCGACTAATCTATCTCGATAATCCTTTCCTGTAGTTTTCTTATATGTTTCATAAGTATTAAAAAATCCATGATCTATATTAAAACAAACAGTACACTCATTATCATAATCAGGGCTATAAATAATTAGAAAGATGATATTTGTATCATTTAAATCCATTTCTTCCAATTCCCCATTAGAATAAACAGATAGTTTCTTAGAAAAACTTTGTGGTGTAATATTCTCAGGAACACCAAAGGATAAGTAACTAAAGGGGTGGTGAATTACATCACTCTTATTAATGTTCAATAAAAGACATTCTGGACCAATTATTTCTTTGATTTTAGCTATTATTGGTGGTATTTGCTCATCCCCTCTATCCTATTCACCCCACATATGGATATACTTAAAAATAAGACCAGTTCTAAGGCCAAAAAGCTCCTTAGTCCAAAGACTTAATTCCTCCCTTAATATGCTGTCCTTCATTTCCTTATTCATCAGTATAACGGCTCCTAATTTGTCAAAATTTGCTCGATTTTCCTTTAATCATATCTAGATCTTATAGAGAAAATCGCCCCTAAAATCACACGCTTATAGCTCCGGCTCGTTATCTGGTAATTGTAAGATAAAAAGGATAAAAACAACAACAAATAAAATAGCTCCCATTACCCTATATATATTTAATATTTACACTTCCTTTTTTTCATTAAACAGACCAATATCCGAATGATATTTTAAAGGACATAATAGGGTGGATGGTTCATTTGAAGAAACATCCACATTAGTAGAATAATGAAATATTTTTCCATTGTATAATTTTATAGCTTCTTCTTTTGTATATTCTGGAAATATCTTACAAAAATTAAAAGGATCTACAAATTGGTCTATATAAAAATCTACTGTAATTTTTGTACTAGTAGTTCTTGACATAGATATTTTTCTATCTTTTGTATGGAAAATTAAAATCTTATTCCTTTCTAGTATTTTGGATACGATATTTTTAATAGCTATTGCATCTACCTGATTTACTTCATGTTTGGAATAAATAAGAAGGCCCAGAACATGGGGTAGATTAAATAATGCCCTTGTCCACGGACTTAAGGTTTCTTTATAATTAGATTGTCGGCTTTCATCCATCCTAATACTACTACATCGATAAAATCCAATATGAGTATTATAATAAAAATCCCCCTTTTGTCTAGGTGTAGTATCTGGAGCAAATAAAGATAAGTGTAATGTATTACTTGTGTGCTTATATTTACCTAACCTTTGATCTACTTCCGCTATTGATAAATCTGGAAATACACTAAGGATCTCATTAACTGTTAACTCGTCAGCAAGAACATAATCAACATACTTATTTTGATGTTTAAGCCCTTCGTATTTTAGATTATATGAAATAACAAAAATTCCATTGGATCTGAGTTCATTAAAAAGGTTACTAGTTAACCCATCAGATTCTTCCCTGGTTAAATTAGAAAATGAGAAAGTTACTCTTGTAAAAATATTGAATAAGCTTCTAGTCCATATAGATAATTTCTTTCCCATTAATAGTCTTTTGATTTAAGTACGTATATTGTTCCAATTGGACCTAATGACCCAGTAATAAATCGTTAAATCCGTATTTTCATTTTCCACTCCTTTATAGTTAATTAAAATAGGAAATCCTAAATTACCATTATTAGCAGTTGGCCTTTCAGTAAAACAGTTTTTAATACCTTTTAAGTCTGGTATACCCTGTAAAATGAAATCCAGTGTAATTAATGTAGATCCACCCCTATCTTTCTTCTGTGTGTCGGTAAAAATAATATTATCCGCATCTCTAGATATATCACGAACAAAAACCTGAACTATCTCAGGGAGATCAGCAGTTGATCCTTCATACCGATACCTTAGTGTAAAACTATTAGATAGTCCAAATAAGGTTGATGTCCATAAACTTAGTGCCATAGTTAAATTCCTTTTTTAAATAAACCTAGATCCTTATTAAAATAATAAACAAGACTTGTAGATCCGTCATCTTTATTAATAAGAACAGGAAATCCCTCGTACTTATATAAGGTTATTCCCAAAAGTTTACCATCTTTTCTTTTTCTATCAAAAATTTTACCCAATTCATCTAAACTATAATGTCCCTCTATAATTATATTAAATGCGTTATCTACTACAGTTTGCTTCCAATAATTACTACATAAAACATTTTTCCCTTTACTTTTGAGTTCATTTTTAATCCAATTCCTAATATCATCGAAGGAGCAACCAAATTGATCTGCGTGTGGCTCTACATAAAGAACTTTAAAAGTAGTAGTTAATCCAAATAACATTTGTGTCCATGGACTTAATGCTTCCTCTATTGTATGTTCGTGCATTTGTCTAATTCCATTATCAATTTGCCATCTTACAGTAAAACGTTCATGCTCTTGTTTCATAGAATCCAATCTGGTAAATTGAACACTTGTATCTAATTTTTTTGGATAATTTCCAGTAATCCTTGCAGGAATATATGGAGGAAGGTTATCATAGAACTTTTCCGAATCAATAATAGTATCCACTTTAATATATAAACTAAATCGAGTTTTAGTTGTTATTTGCATATTCCCACCATATTCTTGGAAAATATTTTTTAGTGCTTCTATAAATGCTGGTTGTTCTGTCTCGTTCATATTACCCAGCTCGATTAGATAACGGGTATCTAATCCAAATAATTCACGGATCCAAGGACTTAAATCCTCTGCTATTATATCTTCTGATGGTGCAGCAGTTTCTCTCCATCTTCCAAGTCCTTTATGCTCCATCCAAAATCCTTCAAATCTACCTCTCTCTGCTCCATTCGGAATTGCAGTAAAACTAAATCTAACCGAATCTCCACTTTCTGCACCAAAGGATTCATATTCTGGAATTAAGGATTTTACAAGATCCACTGTTAGAATTTCATAAGAAGTAATATAGAGCTCTGTACTATTAAGTTTTTTAATTGTTACTGATATTCCTGCATCAAGAAACATTTTTTCTAATCCTACTCTTATAGAAGACATATATTTAAGACCAGAGAATACAAAAATTGCACTCCTTAGGTTAAATAAATCCAATGTCCATAAACTAAGTTTCTTCGCCATTTAAATCACTTTTTTAAATCCACCAGTAGTGCTCCATACTAAATATAAAGAATCTATTTCTTCTGGTTCATTTTTATTCATATCAACTATAGATACCATAATACCTGCCATTCTATGACCATCTTGTGGCCTTAAATAAGACTGTAAATCTGATATGTCTAATTTATCGTCTAACATAAACATCCTTAAAACCCATCTATCTGATATAGTATCTTCTGATATCCTCTCAATATTATAGCCAAGATTACCGAATAATTTTACTGCATCCGCATAAATTAATACAACATTCTTTTTTAAATCATCCTCATCATAAAATTGTTTATTGATACCAACAATTACAAAACTATTAATACCAAATAAAGTTTTTGTCCAGGTACTTAGTTCTTCATTTACACCTACCATTGGAGATACCCTACTAGATTTTTCATTTCTTCTAATACCATATTTCCTATCCCACATAGCATCTACTGCAAATTCAGTTCCATTAGTATACTTCGTGCCCCAAAATTTAGTTTCTACGAAGAAGGTCATTCTAATAGCTGGACCTTTTCCTGTTGCAGTATTTGGTGGTATCATTGCATGTAACTTTTCCCAAGTAAGTACATCTATTAATTTAAACTTCCAAGAAACTCCTTTGTGGTCATTTGAAATTTCTCTAAAGTTTATAATATTTTCTCTTCCTAGTATTTTAATAATCTGTTTCAAAATTAATTTCTCGTCCAATTCTAGAGCTTCATCTCGGTAAACAAAAATTAACATTGAGGTTGTCAATGCAAATAATTCTTTCGTCCACAAACTAAGTTCCTCATTTATCATTTTACCATTTCTATTTTTAACTACCCTTGGTTTTTTACCCAAGATTTATTTGTTCCTTTTGTATACCCAGTAAGCCGCAGTGGGCCCCCTCTTTACTATCAACGCCCTCGGGATTTGGGCCTCTATTTTCTGGTTTTTTGAAGTGGTTTCTAATTATTTCATATCCCTATTTACTATGAATTCCTTTTATCTTAAATTATAGATATCTAAAAAATCCACCAGAAGGATTCCATAAGAATTTAAAATCAAATGAATCCTCTATATGGCTTCTAAAAAAATTAATTATTAAATACTCGCTACTCTTAGTAGGAAATTTAACATGATTTGTTATTAATCCATTAATTTCTTGGGAACCAATAGTAGATATAAAATTTAATTTCCATAATTTACTATCTGTCACATCAATAGAAATTAAACTACTCTCTCTAAATAATTTCTTTAGATCTACTAATAATTTATCGACCCAATCAGTTTCTCCTTTATTAAGATTATCACCAAGATCTATAAAATTACAGTAACAATGATCATCCGGCAGAATTAAAGCCTGTGTCCATAAACTCAACTTTTCCTCTACTTCATCATAAAGATCAACCACATTAAATTCCATATCTCTCCACTTCTTATAAAATCCCCTATCTTCTCTGTAATAAAAACCATAAGATGAAATTGATCCTCCATCTATAACTTCTGATGCTGTTATATTAACAGGTAATCCTCCTATAGATCCATATGATAAACCCCTATCATAATCTATTGGTAATTTATCTACGAAATCTTTTCCCCTCATATTACCATCGATCTCAATCTCTATTTTTGCATCCTCTTGATTTTCATGTTCTCCTGTCATATAAATGGGACCTCTCACATCACCCCAACGAATTCCATAATAGTTCAAGGTTCCTTTCAATAATTGTATCATTTTTGCTGGATCAAATTTATAATCCTCTGCAAGTCTTTTAGAATACCTGATTGTGAGACTGGAAGTTAAATGGAATAGTTCTTTAGTCCAAGGACTTAGTGCCTCAAATACGACAGGCTTTTTATAGAAGCCTGAATAGGACCAATGTAATATTTGTAAATTAAACTTTTGTCCAGGAAATCTAAAAACAATCTGATAATCAGAGGGGCTAGTAGGATCTTTTGGTCTCATTGTAACGAGCCTAGTAAAATCATCGATGTTTAAATCCTGATAAACTTTGATCTCTATTTTCCAATCTCTAGAATGGATAGGTTTCATATATTCCCAAAGAAATCCATGACCATTTAATATTTCTTCCAGTTGTGCAAAGAACATATCTCTACAATAAGTAGGGAAATCATGGGGTAATTCTACATCTATTTGAGTATAAAGACCCATTAAATTCCTAGTCCAAAGACTTAGTTCCTCGTCAATCTGTGCTTCCTTTCCTGTAATAAAATAATTCAGATCAATTCCAAAATCAGAAGAAGCATCAGAGGGTTCCCATGCTTCGTTAAACCATAAGGGTATAGTGCTCGAAGAAGATGTTAGTACCATTTTTTGCCATTCTCCTAAGATGGCTTCGAGATTAGCTATATTATAATCCCTGTCTACTATAAAATCACAATAGATTCTATCTCCTGCAAAGCCAGAACCAGAAAGTTCTCTGGGTTCTTCAAAGACCACTAAGATACCTTCCATCTTAAACACATAAGATAATCTTTCCTTGATCATCTGGAAAGTAATCCCAGCATCCGCTACTTTTAGCTTATTGTATCTAAAACGAAATTTTGTGACCATACCGAAGAGGGTCTTTGTCCATAAACTTAATCCATTTGGTTTTACTATGCTCATTCTTCGTTTGATCTAAATATTCCATCTCCTTCTGTATAGTATAAATCAGGGGAGTTCTTTAGTAAATTTCCTTCCCTATCAATTTCCCTCATAGAGAAACGAATAGGTTCTTCTGGCTTCTTAAAAAGATTACTTAACCAACCACTTTTTATTTTACTTTCCTTTGGTGGTAATAAAGAAATCAAGAGGTCTATATCAAAATTTCCGCTAATTATCATTTCCTGTGTCTTACCTCCATGTTGGAAATAATTAACATCAAAGACCCATTCTCGACTAATAGAAGCAATTATACCAGACTTACGGAGATAATCTTTCAATTCCATAACTATTTTGGTACCAGTAGACCAATCTACCCTCTGTCCATATACAACATATCTAGCTTCTACTCCAAATAAAGTTTGTGTCCAAAGACTTAATTTTTCGATTACTTGTTCCTCTTCTGGCATAAATAATCCAATTTCATTACTAAAATAACAAACATCCCAAGTGAACTGAGAAGTACCACTACTATAAACTCTAACCCTAATATCTTTTTCTTCGACTACTTTTGTTGGTAGTCCTTTTAAATACTCTTTGGGCATGAGTTTTTCATCTATCTTAAAGTGAAAGGTCCTGACGTCCTCTACTCTTTGAGTGTTCATATTCTTATGTCTCAATTGTCTATCATCCCTATTAAAGACTATCACAGATTTTTCTTTAAGACTATCCTTGGTAAAAAAAGTAACACGAAGATCTGTTGTCCCAGACATCAAACTCTTGGTCCATAAACTTATCTCCTTTGCCATTGCCCTATATATGCAAAAAACGGGGACCTTTTATTTGGAATTAATGCCTACGTGTCCAGTTATTATCCAACCAAGACAATTTAATAATACCAGCGAAGGAAGTCATAGTAGGCTTATCTTTGGAGAGAACTTCTAGATTGATCCACATACTCTTTTCATCGATCCAGTATCCACCAGCGGGAAACATATCATACAATAAATAATAATCCAACTTACCCCAACAATTAAACTGTAAGATAAGATTTTCACCCTCTCCACCAAAGTCATCATCTATATACGGAAAGGTCTCTACCATGATACCTTTTTTACCTAAAAACTCGATTAAGGAATTTATAGTGGTATCCAATAGCTCATTAAAGTGGTGGTTAAACATCACAAACGTACAATCTGGAAAAAACAAAGCCTTTGTCCAGGCACTTAATTCATGAGGATATGGTTCTATGTGTGTCATCTAATTAACTATGTTTGGTAAAAAATCCATCCTGCCACATAAAATGTGTTCTCATATCAGAACCTTCCCCGGTATTAATATACCTGAGAAAGAAATCCTGGCCCCCTCCTTTCATCCAACTATACTCCTGAGTTTTATCAGGAAACAAAGACTTATATTGCTCGTATGTAACATCTGTATAACAAGTAGCCACAATTCTCATAAGCCCATTCTCATCCTCTGTATACTCCACCAATGCACCAATACCAGATTTCTTAAGTTCTTCTATAAATCCATCGATTATTCGGTTCCTAGTAATTTTTGGTATCTCCTGGAAGTAATAAGGAGTAATAGTAAGATACGTAGGCAAAAACAAAGCCTTCGTCCATAAACTAAGCTCCTTATATGGTTGGATGTGTTTCATTTAATATTTATCTAAAAAATCCCTTCTTAGTCCAATGTAAGACAAAGGTAACTATAATATTCCCAGTCTCCGCCTCTACCTCTTCTATATGAACAGTAACCATGCCCGTCTTATTCTTACCAGTAGTCAAAGATTTTACCAACTCCTTGTGACGTATATTACCATACACAATAATAGAACATCCACTATGATGAGATTGGAAACGATAAATGGGATAACCTAAATTAATAAAAAAGGATTTAATATACTCATTGAAATCATCAAATAAAGGATGGGAAGATAACTTCGCCATCTTCGTAGGATCATACTGGAAATTAAACCTGGAATGGATAGGAAAAAACAAGGCCTGCGTCCAGGGACTAAGTTCCTTCTTATATGGCTGTAGATGCTTCATTGACCTATATATGATAAAATGGGGGTCCTTTTAATCGAATTTCTAGGTTCGCGAAAAATTTTTAAACCAAAGTGGTCCCCCTTGAACCTCCTGGACGAGCTAGGACAAAAACGAGGCGATCCCCTCCGTTTTGGCAAAAATCCCCCTCAAAAAAAATCCGAAACCTCAAACTGGGGGGATAAGTGTTACTCCGCGGAGATATTTAAGGGGGATCATTAGAAGGGAGGGGCTCTTTTGATCCCTAGGGGGCTCCCCCGCGTATGGGGTAAAAAGCACATATATAGGCCCCCCTTTTTTACCCCCGGGGGACTCCCCTCGTTTAGCCCCCTTTTTACCCGAGCCCTCCTGGGTCCCCGTGGCACACTCGTAGGCCCCATCCCTCCGAGAGCCCCGCAGCGTCAGATCCACGTTAAATTTCATCACATGCATGAAGTCCGGGGCGCCCGCTCGAACGAACATTCGCTAAAGTTTTGTTAAGGGGTTGTTAAAGATTTGCGATTCATTTTAACGTTCGGCGCCCCCGCATGTCAATTTCTGTTAGGCAAACGTTAGAGCATTGAACATGCCGGGCGCCCTCATTGTTAAGACGGTGTTAATGTTAGGGCAATGTTAAAGATATTCGGCATATATGATAAACGGGCAGATATGTGGGCTTGTGCCGGATAGTGTTAGGGGGATGTTAAGATTTGACATAGCCCCCCTTGCCGAATGCACCCTCACGCGGGGGTTCCCTCTCCAGTCCCCAGACATTTGTATTGAAAACAAATATATAGTTTATACTATAATAAAATATAACTATATGACGAGGAAAGAAAAGAAAGCCTTATATTATCAGGAACACAAGGAAAAAATTTCACAAGAGATGACTCTTAGATATAAGTTAAAGAGTGATGAAATATTAAGATATAAGAAAGATTATCATTCAAGGGATGAAGTAAAGAAAAGAAGATATGAGCGGAGAAGGGAAAGAACTAATATAGATCCTTTATATAGATTAAAACATAATATATCAGTTTCTATTAATAAGAGTATGAGTAAGAAAGGCTTTAAGAAAAATGAGAGGGCACACACAATATTAGGATGTTCATATGAGGAATTTAAAATATGGATAGAAAATAGGTTCATGGAAGGAATGACATGGAAAAATTATGGCATGTGGCAATATGATCATATCATTCCTATTGATAGCGCCCTCACAGAGGAAGAAGCCATTAAATTAAATCACTATACGAATTTTCAACCATTGTGGAAATTAGATAATATAAGGAAGGGGAAAAAATTAAATTGGGCACCCTCTTTATAATCATATAAGATATATTAGACTTTGTCCTATGCCCACGAAAGAAACACGTTAAAGATAATAACTTTAACGTGTTCTTATAGATAATTGGCAGGCCTTATTTCGCCGATGCTTCGTTAGCCTTCTCTTCGTTAGCCTTTTGTAAATCTAACGCTTCCTTAGCCATTTGGGCTTTTAAAATATCCGTTGGCGTAACGTCAATGACGTAGTATATTCTTTTGTTTCTCTTTAACGAATACACCGGCATGGTAATTGTTGGTGTTTCGTTAGGCGTGGTCTCCGCGTCCTTATATAAGGGATTTGGCCTGGATGTTGTACCGTCAGTGAGCTTTAACGTTTCCGTGGCCTTTAACGTAGTTTTAGTTGTGGCCTTTTCGTCAGTGCAACGTTTGTGGTGGAATACCTTAACGCTGCGGTCTCCTTGTTTGGAAATGAGCTCCAGCGCTTCCTTAACGGGATCTGGCTTTGGCGTTTCGTCTGCGTTTTCCTGGCCTTTCTCTAACACTAACGTTTCTGTAGCGTTTTCCTGAGGTTGCTCTGACGCTGACGTTTCTCCTGCGTTACCCTGAGGTTGTTCTGACGTTAACGTTTCCCCTGCTGCGTTCTCGTCAACTGCCGGTGCTGGTGTTACGATTTCGTTAATTTTGGAAAGGCCGTTGGTCTTAACGTTTCCTTTAGGGCCTTTACCCTTTGCGGTGGTATCGGTAGTTTTCTTTGCGGCGGCTTCTGCGGCCTTTCTTTGTTTTGCGTTCATTTTTGGTTTGTTTTAATTGTTAATTTGATAGAGCAAATATACAGCCCTTTTTTAAATTTCCTCGTCAAGGAACAGTTAAAGTAAATATAGGATTTTGTTAAGGGATTTTATATAATAATAGAAGTGCGCGTCGCGTATAATGGGAAAGACGTTAAGGAAGTGACAGGGGATAGTTAAAGTAACGTTAAGGATTTTTCGCGGTGCCTGTGCCGCGAGGGTTCCCTTACAAGGGTGCAAATGTAATGAATATAACCTTAGGGGAATGTTAAATGTTCTCGTCAGCTATTGGTAGGGTGGCGCCGCCGTAGGTTTCGCCAGCTGAGGAATTTTGGTGAGGGTACCGCCGTAGGATTTTCCAGCTTGGGAATTTTAGTGGGGGAACACCCGTAGGAATTCGGGAGCCGAAAAAATTGCGGGGGTTCCGCGGTGCCGTCAGATATATAGTATATGGATAAAAAGATTGATAATATAGAAAGACTCATGGAATATACCATTAATGAGTTAGGAGAACTAAAGAGTAAGAATGGTATTAAATTAAGAACTTATATAAATCCACAAGGATATGAATATTATCCCAAGGAAGAAAGAAGTATGAGGATTAATGGTATACGTAAAAAAATAGGTAGAAAGAAATTCCTTATACATCGATTAGTGGCGGAGGCGTTCCTACCCAACCCCGAAAACCTCCCTGTGATAAACCATAAAGATCGTAATAAGTTAAATAATCACGTGGATAACTTAGAATGGGTTACCTCTAAAGAAAATCTAACACATTGGGTTTTAGATGATAGTAAAACTAATTACATACAACAAATTAAGGATATGATATTAAGCTTACCCGAAGATTACCCTATACGAGATTTCCTTAATTTATTAAACGACTTATAGGGGCGCCGTCGCGAGTTCGCTAGGGTGGGAAAACATATCACACAAAAAAAGGTCCACAAAGGACCTTTAGAAGCCGGATACGTTAGGGAATGTTAGTTAAGGTTTATATTATATTTGTTTTGTTTGAGTTCGTAAAGTAGGTCATCCAGGGAATTGTTAGAGGTGAGTTGTTGATCGAGTTCTTCTAACGCATTCTCGATTTGTTGGATACATTCGTCACATGGGGTATTTTCCCGTCCATATGATATTACTTTACTAAGAAGAGTTTCGTTAGGTTTCATCTCTGACACTTTCTTAATGATACCGGAAAGGGTTGCATCAGCTTTATCTGATATGTAACCCGGGGTTACTAACATTACTCTGGATCTTGCGTTACTCTGAAGAACCTCTTTGTTTCCCTTATTAGCCTGTGCAAGGGATTTGTCAATGACGATAAATTCTTTAATGAACATAAAATTGGATTTTTTTGTTTTGTTTAATAATTAATTTGATATCCCAAATGTAAGAAAGGATTTTTAATTTCTGGGTTAAAGGATTGTTAAGATTAATAGAAAGATTTGTTAAGGCATTTTCCCCTAGCGACTCGACGTGGGTTCCCCTGCTGTGGGGTGCCGCCACCGATTTCCTGAGCTGAGGAAACTTCACGTAGGAACCCCCGCCGTGCGTGTCTTATACGCGAGCGTCGGCACCTAATATTTATCGCTAAGGAAAATGATATATAGATTAATATAATTTATAATATGGGCAGGAAGAAAAAAATTAATACGTTAGAAGAATTGGAAGAAAAGAAAAATCGTAGAAATGAGTATATTAGGGAGTATATGAATAAAAAATATCAAGAAAAATTAAAATATGATGATAGTTATATGAAAAAGCAATCATTAAAAGCTATTAATTATTATAACAATAACAAATCTAATATTTCTATAAATCAAAAAAAATATCATCAAAAAAACAAAGAGAAAATTTCTAATATGAGAAAAAATTATTACCAAAAAAACAAAGAGCATATATTAGAATACCAAAAATCCTGGAGAAAAGAGAATAAAAAAATCACATATGAAAAGAATAAAGATTATCAGAAAAATAGGAAGCATAAGGACCCTTTATATAAAATGAAATGTAATATGCGTTCTTTAATTAGTATAAGTATGAAACAAAAGGGTTTTAAAAAAACTGCGAAGGCGCACATGATATTAGGTTGTTCATATGAGGAATTTAAAATATGGATAGAGAATAGATTTATGGAAGGAATGACATGGGAAAATTATGGAATGTGGGAATATGATCATATCATTCCCATTTCGAGTGCAACCTCGGAAGAAGATGTAATAAGGCTAAATCACTATACGAACTTTCAACCCCTTTGGGAACCAGATAATAAGAAAAAATATAATAAGATACTTTAGCTATTTTTTAACGATAAAAATCATAAGACCTATTGGAAATTAATATACATTTGGGATATAAATAAAAAGGAAATTTATGAAAAAGAAAAAATATGTTACAGTCGGCTACGAGAGTCCCTACATCACATTTACCATCCATATGAAATGGGTAGATACGTTAGTAAAGTTCTGGCTCGGACTTGTTAGGGAAGCGCGGGATCTTCCTCGATGTGCGGGTTGGGAAGGATAATTAAAACCTTCTATTAAGAAAAATCCACATTTGGTTTAGGCTGAATGTGGATTTTTCATGTGTATTCCTTTGGCGCGGAAAAAACCTCGGGGGTGCCTCATATTAATGATCGGTTCTTATATGTGATAATTCTTATATGATATTCATTCTCCTATCTGGTAAGCAAAATTAATAAATAGTTTGCAAAGTATTTGTTAAGATTTTCACTAGGGCCGAACCCCCTACGGCGCCCCCACTAATCTAGGGCAAGGCTAAAAACCTACGGAGGCACCCCAACCCATGCTAGGGCAGGACATGAAAAACTCGAGGGTGGACTCACAGGTTATCCCCACTAAAAAACCCCGAAAGGGGTTTTAAAGAAACTTTAACTGGTTTTATGGCCTTACAAAACCTGCTGGTGTATATTGGTCTAAGGAGTAATATATTCTCCTTTCCGCTTTACCAAAAGCGTCAAGGGGTCCTAACAGAACTTCAACCTTATCACCCACCCAACGGGCAGATATAACACTTCCTGATGGTATATCGTTGAGTTCTTCCATATTACCCCAGTTGTCTTTAACTAAACCAACGAGTCCTCTGGAGTCATCGGTTTCTATTCTCATTTGTTCTAATACTCCTGTTGGAAATGACATTTTGTTCTTTTTATTAATTAGATACAAAAATAAACAATAGTTTCTGAATAAAAAAATTACCAGCGTTAAAGTATCTCTAAAGTAAATCTTTAAGTGCACTGCCTGTGGGGGTGCCTCTTATATGAAAAACCTAAGTATTTTCCCAAAAACTGTAGGGGCTCCCTCGGGGGCATGCCTTAAGATTTTATTTTAGGGAGACTCGTACTTCGACAAGGAACAATCCGACTTTGTAAAGATAAGGAATTTTAGCATGGTGGGGCGCCCTGCCGATCAAAGCTTGTGTTAAACTTGTGTTAAAGTTTAATAACAGATTTAACAAGACTTTAACGAGGCAATTCAGAAAAGATTCCTTATATTTGCATTAAGGCATATTATAATATTTATACCCTCCGGCAAAGACTTCCCCGGGCACCCCCGTTTGCCTAGGCAAAGCTGAATTCCTGCCGGGGCACCCCCGTTTGCCTAGGCAAAGCTGAATTCCTGCCGGGGCACCCCCGTTTGCCTAGGCAAAGCTGAATTCCTGCCGGGGCGCCCTTAACGTTTAAGCCCCCGCTGTCAAAACCCCGGGGGTGCCCAGACATATTAGCGCATCTTATATGTTAGTTTTCTGATGTGTTAGTACACAGTAAAAGGATGAGATATACCTCATCCAATTATATAAGTTTAGGTTGGAGTATGTGGGTAAGGGATTATTGGATATGATTATCCCTTATTAGTTACTTCTCTACGTTTCCTTATTAATCGTAAAGTAGCATTAGTACATATACTAAGTCCCGGTAAGTTTTTGGATAAACTACCATCTGCTATTATTTCAGCAGTATGTGAGTCCTCCTTTACTATAAGTCCGGGTGGTCTTTTCCCTTCTGCCACCTCTGCCATTAGACACCTTAATTCATACTCATTTAATACATATCGCCCAATTCTAAATTTTGGTGGTTTAATCCTTATGAATGGTAATATTACTTTATCCATTATTGATTTGATTTTTATCAAGACAAAAGTAATCAATAAAATCAACATTCCTGGACTCGACACGGTTAATTCTTTGTTAAGATTTCCGCCAGGTGAGGGTACACCCAAGGGGCCCACCGGGGGGATGGGTAGATGGTGGTATGGGGCCTCCTGGGGGAAGCCATTAGCCTGTTGGCCTGTGGTTTTATCTGTTGTATGACTGTATGCCGGGCGCCCTCAATGAGTTATGCAGCCTTTCTGCACACGTGTAATATATTATTGAAAATTCTTATTCATCTTCGTCGCGCGAAAAACCCTAGGGGCGCCCCAGGAGAGTTTGCATGCCTAATCATATGAGTTAATTCAAGGCATGATTAATTAGCCTGGGGCGCCCCTACAAGACGTTTGTTAAAGAAAAGCAAGAGAAACTCCCCTTGCTTTACCTTAAGGTTACTCTTACGCTTCCTTAACTTTACTCTCTGCTTCCTTTAACGCATCTAATCTTTTCTTCTCTGACGCAGCCTTAACAATATCGTTAGGGGTTACATCAATTAAATAATAGATACGTTTGTTACGCTTTAACGAATAGACAGGTACGATTTTTTCATCAATCGTTACGGTCGCGTCAGTGAGCCTTAATATTTCATGAGACTTTAACGTAGTCTTCGTGGTCTTCTTATCGTTAGTACAACGTTTGTGCCAGAAAACCCGAACTTCCCTTGGCTTTTCTTCAACGATTGGCTCTGACGGAACCTCAACGATTGGCTCTGACGGTTCGTTAACAACTTCTACTAACGTTTCGGTAACAGTTAGTGTTTCGTTAAGGGGTTCTGCCTTAACGATTCCCTTGCGAGGTGCTCTCTTCTTTGTGGACATAGAATAATTGTTTAATTGTTAATAAAGGATAAAAGTAAACAAATAAATGTTAAGGAAGTGTCAAGGACGAGATAATTTGCGTTAAAGTCACGTTAAGGTATTTGAAGAAAAGCATCGCCTGTAGGGGCGCCCAGATTTAACAAAACTTTAACTATGAGTATTTTTTTATTCAGAAACTATTCATTATATTTGTATTTGTTAAGGAATTATTAAAGTTTCTCCCATTAAAACAATTTTAACAGATTCTAATTGAGATTGGCATTAACAATTCTATCTGAAATTTTGACGTAATTTTCCGCTATAACTGACATGAATAATGCAGTTCGCTATTGTAGAATATGTAAGGAGACAGATGCTAATAAATTTTATCCATTAAACCATAAGAAGTGTAAAAAATGTAGTAACGAATACCAAAATAAAAAATATTTAGATAAAAAGGATAAGGGATTAATTGTTTCTTCTATTAAAAATAGAATAGATTATATTTATATCATTACTAATCCCGCTTGGCCTAAGTATATAAAAATAGGACGTGCTACTAATATAGAAAATCGATTACGTTCATATCAAACATCTTCTCCATACAGAGATTACCAAATTTCCTTCCAAATACAGAGTAATCACTCTCATAAAATAGAAAGGTATTTTGCAGATAAGTATAGACCCAAAGAAACAGATAAGTATATAGTTAATGAATGGTATGAGCTTTCTGTGGAAGATGCTATTAAAGAAATACATAGTATAATACTACAGTCCTAAAGGGGATAGGGGAAGGACCCAATAGGAGTATTAATTACATTCGCGCTAGCAGACCCAAGGTCCCCCAATAATATCTTTATATTAAAAAGAATACTGGTCGTCAAAATTCATGCTTAAAATCGACCAAATTAAGGACCATTTCATTAATATTTATGCCCCCTCTTTGCGTTATATAATAATGATAACATTGAGTAATTATTTTGAACATGCAGGGCGCCTCGGCAAGAAAATCTATGGTAAATTTAAGCATAAAAATAGGATAATACACAATAATAAAGTCCATCGAATAGATGGACTCAGGGGGCCTCCGGAGGGGAGGGTAGCACACACGACACAGGTGCATAAAAATGCACCCAGTCTTATAATTATGAGTAGTTACACAATTACTTTAATCCTTATATTTAATATTCTCTACAAACCATTTATTCGTACAAAAGAAACCCTCAATAGATTCCCATTCCTTAGGATGGATCTTCTTTAAGATACTTAAACATACTCCTATATGATCAAAAGGATCCATCAAACTAATCGCACCCAAACAACAATCTAATACACTTATACCAACATAACTTAGAACAACATCATTCCCATTATATTTAAATGAATTACCATATTGTGCGTCAATCTCCAACCCCGTTATAAAATCAATCTCCTTGGAAGAAAGACCAAGACTACCTTCCCTTAATAGCTCAAGATTAATAACTAAACCCGAACCAGGAAATGATTTTATCATCTCATCAATACTCATATCCAATCTCTTTAATCAGTAGGATTTATCCTACTATTCATAAAACTATCCAAATCATCCCTATTTATATTAACACTCTTAGCCTCAAACACAAACCCATCATCCGAATCTATATTAGACTCCTCATTCTTTGAACTTATCACATTCAAAAGAACATCCTTCAACGCTTCCCTATTAACACCTCCCTCCTCCGTAAAAATAGTCTTGGAAGCTACCGCATGCAAATCACCCAATCTTGGATTACCCTTGTCTATCTCGTCCGCTATCACCTTACTCTGCGGACCCAAGGACTTAATCAAATCTATATAATACTTAGGTCCAAGGTCCAATGTAGCTAAGATAATACCTAAACTATTCGCCAGAGTTATCTTCTCGGTATCAACATCTTTCATACCGTCGAGCATCAATATGGTACAGAGCTTCTTCAGCATACCCTTGATCTCATCCATGTCTAACTTACCATTCTCTAAATGAATTCCCATTGTGTTTATGTTTTAAGTTTGTTCCTACGTTTAACCTCGAAGTACATCAATCCACTAATAAAAATAATCGCTATCCAATTCGGCACGTTACTCCCAGGCAGAGTCAATATACATAACAAGTTGGCCAATATCAATAGAGCGTCAATTATTAACAGCGTTCTTAATTTCATATACTCCTTTTAATATTACAAATGTAATGACTTAAATCTGTATAAAAAAAACTTTATGAACATTTATTTTTCATATTCATCTTTCAAGGCGATTTCAGAGGGCAGAGGCGCCCCAGATATTATTCATTCCCACATATGAAAATGAATAATATGAAGTGTTAAAAATTTGTTAAAGTTTGAGTGAAGTCCATACTCCTCAAGACCACGTTAAAATTATTCGGCATATATGATAATCGGGCATATTCATTGAGTCATGCCAGAGTTTGTCAAGAGTATGTTAAAGTGGCAGAGTCCCATCGCGTTTCGTCTCGTGCAGTCGAGTGCAGCCTCGTCCTTACGCAAACTCAACAGTCTGAAAACCTTCGGGGCACCCCCGCGTGGTATCTTCATTGTTTTTTGGGAAAATTATAGGTCATCCCGCCAAAATTCCGCGGTTTAACCCGCATGCCCTCGGAAAAACTACACCGCAGTGGAGGGGTCAAATGGAGTTCATTTTAGGTGGGGGAGAAACGGAATATGCCAAGATGTGTCCTGGAGTAGCCAAAACGGCCTAAACATCAATAATCGTGCCAATTAATGGTAATTTGTGAGGATTTGTGGAAATAGGTGGGAATAGTCTGGGTGTCTAATAGGTTGGGGGGTTGCGAGGCAACGCGGCGTGAGGATGTACGGGGCAACCTGGCACGCGGCGCAACCCGTGGCGAGAATCCGAGGCGAAATAGGGGTTTATGGGGCGATAAACCCCGAGGTACGAGGCGAGAGTACGAGGCGAGAGTACGAGGCGAGAGTACGAGGCGAGAGTACGAGGCGAGAGTACGAGGCGAGAGTACGAGGCGAGAGTACGAGG